>SWCD01023725.1_pt1 | contig 58136 bp, 63 predicted proteins | sample 4693011 | NCBI WGS metagenome assembly SWCD01 (sample SAMN10267278, study PRJNA491770) | bioreactor metagenome | isolation source: DHS bioreactor inoculated with marine | place: Japan: Omine Ridge, Nankai Trough
AAAAAAGCGGCGGGTATCCCTAAAGGTAGCGGTGAACCACACGTTAATAAAGTGGGCAAAGTTAACCGTGCGCAACTCGAAGAGATTGCAACCACTAAAATGCCTGATCTGACCGCCGCCGACATGGACGCAGCCGTGCGTACTATCGCTGGCAGCGCGCGCAGCATGGGTATCGAGACAGAGGGTGTGAAATAATGGCTAAGCTATCTAAACGCAATAAAGCAATTGCTGAAAAAATCGATAAAGAAAAAGTTTATACGTTGGAAGACGCGCTGGCACTGTTAAAAGAAGTGTCGACTGTTAAATTCAATGAGTCTGTTGATATCAGCGTAAACCTTGGCGTAGACCCTAAGAAGAGCGACCAGGTCGTACGTGGCGCAACCGTGCTGCCAAACGGCAGTGGTAAAGAAGTTCGCGTTGCTGTGTTCACCGATGGTGATAATGCAAAAGCGGCAACAGAAGCCGGTGCCGATATCGTCGGTATGGACGACCTTGCAGCTGAAGTTAAAAAAGGCAACATGGATTTTGATGTTGTTATCGCTTCACCGGATGCGATGCGTGTTGTCGGTCAGCTGGGTCAGATTTTAGGTCCTCGCGGTTTAATGCCTAATCCGAAAGTGGGTACGGTTACACCAAACGTGGCTGATGCCGTTAAAAACGCCAAGTCTGGCCAGGTGCGTTACCGCGTAGACAAGGCCGGTATCATCCATTGTTCTGTAGGCGTGGTTAAGTTCGATGTGCCTCAGTTAAAAGAGAATATCGATAGCCTGATCGCTGATCTGATCAAGGCAAAACCGACCGCAGCAAAAGGTGTATTCCTTAAGAAAATTTCTGTTTCAACAACCATGGGCCCCGGCCTGCTTGTTGATCAGTCAGTGTACGCTTAATTTATTAAACGTAGCTGTGTAATTTGTTGTCGCTCTTTTTGAGTGGTAGCGAAGATTTGACAGCCGAGTGAGTGTTTTAGAATTTTTAAAACAAGCCGGTGTCGTCAGAGACCGTAGGTGCGAAATCGCTGGAATTTTTCCGGTCGGTGGCTGCTTAATTTCCTACGTAGATGGTGAAGTTTGCCCCGCATGTAACTTGTTTGCAAAAAGGGTGGCGCACCTGAAAACGGACCATGCATGTTGCGTGGTCTTAACAACTTGGCTGGGTTAATGATTTTGTTGTTGCGCTTATCGCGTGACAGATTGTTGGCCTTAGCTTTAACAGGAGAGCTAAAGTGGCACTAAATCTTGAAAGCAAGAAAGCTATTGTCGCTGAAGTTTCTACAATTGCCGCCAGTGCACTTTCAGCCGTTGCTGCTGAATATCGTGGTATCACAGTGGTAGACATGACTGAATTACGTGCCAAAGCACGTGAAGAAGGTGTTTACCTGAAGATCGCGAAAAACTCACTGGTAAAACGTGCAGTTGAAGGTACAGAGTTTGAGTGTATGCAGGACGAACTGAAAGGGCCGCTGATTATGGCGTTCTCTCAGGAAGATCCGGGCGCAGCTGCTCGACTTATAAAAGGTTTTTCAAAAGATAACGACAAACTAATCGCCAAAGTAATTGCTATTGGTGGTGAAGTTTTACCTATCGAACAGCTGGAAGCATTATCTAAATTGCCAACACGTGATCAAGCGATTGCTCTGTTGATGGCAGTGATGAAAGCGCCTAGTGAAAAACTTGTTCGTACTATCAATGAAGTGCCAGGGAAACTGGTTCGCACGGTGGCTGCTGTACGCGATCAAAAGCAGGCTAGTGCATAAAAGCACTAGTGCATAAAAGCATAGGCCTGGCTTAAATATTAGATCGGCGTGGCGTAGATACTGACGCTTTACATAAAATTATTAACTTTAAAATTTAACAATCTGGAGAATAATCATGGCTGTTTCTAAAGAAGATATTCTGGAAACTATTTCGAATATGTCTGTGATGGAAGTTGTAGACCTTATCGAAGCAATGGAAGAAAAATTTGGCGTATCTGCAGCGGCTGCTGTAGCTGCTGCGCCTGCTGCTGGCGGTGACGCTGGTGGCGAAGCTGCTGTCAAAGATGAGTTTGACGTTGTATTTACCGGTTTCGGTGACAACAAAGTAGCGGCAATTAAAGCTGTTCGCGCAATCACAGGCTTAGGTCTGAAAGAAGCGAAAGCGGCAGTAGAAGATGCGCCTACAACTCTGAAAGAAGCTGCAACGAAAGACGAAGCTGAAGAGATCAAAAAGCAGCTTGAAGAAGCTGGCGCAACCGTCGAGCTTAAATAACGTCGACGCGCTGAGCTCAATAGGCTCCCTGGATGATTTCAGAGAGTTGAAAGAGTCAGCGGCAGGTCAGGCTGGAAACGCTGTTGCCAAGTTTACTTGTGGCAGTGTTTTCCCGGCCTTTTCCTGTTTCTGTCTTAAAAATAGTGCAAGCTAAGGCAGATAAAAAAGTTGGAAAATACCGTTCGATGGAGCGGCTACAAATACAAATTTTAAACGAGGATTACTGATGACATACTCTTTTACCGAGAAAAAACGACTCCGCAAGGATTTCGGTAAACGTCCACCTGTACTGGATGTTCCCTATTTGTTATCAATGCAAATTGATTCATTTCGTGGTTTTTTACAATCAGAAAAAACTGCAGCACAGCGTGAGGTCACCGGTTTACAGGGCGCCTTCGAATCAGTATTCCCTATCATCAGTTATTCAGGGCATGTGAAACTACAGTTTGTAGAATACAAGCTGGGTAAACCCGTGTTTGACGTAAAAGAATGTCAGTTACGTGGCATGACCTACGCGGCACCGCTGCGCGTTATCTTGCGTCTGGAAATTTTCGATAAAGAAAAGAAAAAACAGACTACGCCAAAAGAAGTAAAAGAGCAGGAAGTTTTCATGGGCGAGATGCCTTTGATGACTGACAACGGCACCTTCGTTATCAATGGTACGGAGCGTGTTATCGTGTCTCAGTTGCATCGTTCACCGGGTGTGCTGTTCGACCATGATAAAGGCAAGACCCATTCGTCTGGTAAGATTTTATACTCTGCCCGCGTTATCCCCTACCGCGGTTCATGGCTGGATTTTGAATTCGATCCGAAAGACAGTCTGTTCGTTCGTATCGACCGTCGTCGTAAATTGCCGGCGTCTATCCTGTTGCGCTCTTTAGGTTATAACAACGAAGAGATCCTCGATATCTTTTTCGAGCAGATCGACTACGCGTTTACCAAAGATGGTGTCAGTTTTGACCTGGTGCCCGAGCGTCTGCGTGGTGACACCGCAAGTTTCGATATCACGGCCGGTAAAGAAGTTGTCGTAGAAACTGGCAAGCGTGTGACCATGCGTCACATCAAAATGCTGGAGAAGAAAAAAGTCAAAAAGCTGAACGCACCGCTGGATTACCTGGTGGGCAAGGTTCTGGCAAAAGACCTCATCGACGAAGAAACCGGTGAAGTCATGGTGCCAGCGAACTCTGAATTTACTGAAGAGCTGATCGCTTTCGTTCAGGAAAAAGGTATCAAGAGCGTGCCCGTGATCTACACCAATGATCTGGACACAGGGCCTTTCATATCTAACACACTGGCGATCGATGCCACCACCACCAGGCTGGAAGCGCAGGTCGAGATCTATCGCATGATGCGTCCGGGTGAGCCACCGACAAAAGATGCTGCAGAAAATCTGTTCAATAATCTGTTCTTCTCTGAAGATCGTTACGATATTTCAAAAGTCGGTCGCATGAAGTTCAATCGTCGTATGCGTCGTGAGTCTTCAGAAGGGCCGGGCGTACTTTACGATTCCCGTCATTTCAGTACACGCAAAGATGATTATGCCAAAGAGTTATGCGAGACCCTGGGCGAGACATCTGACATCATCGCGGTAATGAAAGAGCTGCTGAATATCCGTAACGGTAACGGCACGGTCGATGATATCGATCACCTGGGTAACCGCCGTATCCGCAGCGTCGGTGAGATGGCAGAAAACGTTTTCCGTGTTGGTCTGGTGCGTGTTGAGCGCGCAGTCAAAGAGCGTTTAACTACAGCCGAGCAGGACGGCCTGATGCCGCAGGAATTAATCAATGCAAAACCTGTTGCTGCTGCCGTCAAAGAATTTTTCGGCTCAAGCCAGTTATCTCAGTTTATGGATCAGAATAATCCATTATCTGAAGTCACACATAAACGTCGTATCTCTGCTTTAGGCCCCGGCGGTCTGACGCGTGAACGTGCTGGTTTTGAAGTGCGCGACGTGCATCCGACACACTACGGCCGTGTTTGTCCGATTGAGACACCTGAGGGACCAAACATTGGTTTGATCAACTCTTTATCTGTGTATGCGCGCACCAATGCCTACGGTTTCCTGGAAACACCTTACCGTAGGGTGAAGAAAGGCGTGGCGACAAGCGAGATCGATTACCTGTCTGCGATCGAAGAAGGTTCCTTCATCATCGCGCAGGCGAATGCCACCATGAGCGACAAAGGCAAGTTGCTGGATGAGCTGGTTTCCTGCCGTCATCTGAACGAATTTTCCCTGTCGCCACCAGCTGAAGTGCAGTATATGGATGTGTCGCCAAGGCAGATCGTTTCTGTGGCGGCATCATTGATTCCGTTCCTCGAACACGATGACGCTAACCGTGCTTTGATGGGATCAAACATGCAACGTCAGGCGGTACCAACTTTGCGTGCCGACAAACCACTGGTTGGTACTGGCATGGAGCGTGCAGTTGCACATGATTCCGGTGCGTCGGTTATCGCCAAGCGTGGCGGTCTTATCGATTCTGTTGACTCGGGTCGCATCGTAATTCGTGCCCACGAAGATGAAGCGGCTGACGGCGCGACCGGTGTTGATATCTATAACCTCACCAAATACACCCGTTCTAACCAGAACACCTGCATCAATCAGCGTCCACTGGTCAAGGTCGGTGATTCTGTGCAGCGCGGTGACATCATCGCTGATGGCCCGTCGACTGACATGGGTGAGCTGGCGCTGGGTCAGAATATGCTGGTCGCTTACATGGCGTGGAACGGTTATAACTTTGAGGATTCCATCATCATCTCTGAGCGCGTGGTGGAAGAGGATCGTTACACCACTATCCACATTCAGGAACTGAGCAGTGTCGCACGTGATACCAAACTGGGTTCGGAAGAGATTACCGCCGATATTCCAAACGTCAGTGAAAGTCTGTTATCCAAACTGGACGAGTCCGGTGTGGTTTATGTCGGTGCTGAAGTTAGCCCGGGTGACATCCTGGTCGGTAAGGTCACACCGAAAGGTGAGACCCAGTTAACGGCAGAAGAAAAATTACTGCGTGCCATCTTTGGTGAAAAAGCCTCTGATGTAAAAGACTCATCATTGCGCGTTGGTGCCAGCACCTACGGTACCGTTATCGGTGTACAGGTGTTCACCCGTGATGGTGTTGATAAAGACAAGCGTGCGATGGAGATCGAAGAAGAAGAGATCGCTTCAGTGAAAAAAGACGTCGATGCACAATGGCGTATCATCGAAGAAGACCTGTTCGCCCGCATGGAAGTCGTCTTCACTGGCAAGCAGGCAGCCGGTGGCCCGGCAGGCCTGAAGTCCGGCGACAAGATTACTGCATCTTATCTGAAAGAGCTGGATCATAAGGACTGGATGCAGATCCGTCTTAAGAATGAAACTGAAAATGCCCGCATCGAAGCGTTAACCAAGCAGCATAAAGAGCAGCGCGAGCTGTTAGATGCCTACTTCGCCGAGAAGAAAGGCAAGCTGACTGCGGGTGATGATTTAGCGCCCGGCGTATTGAAGATGGTCAAAGTCTATCTTGCCGTCAAACGTCGTATGCAGCCTGGTGACAAGATGGCGGGTCGTCACGGTAACAAAGGTGTGGTTTCGACCATCGTACCGGTCGAAGACATGCCGCACACAGCTGACGGTACACCGGTGGACATCATCCTGAATCCGTTGGGCGTGCCTTCTCGTATGAACGTCGGTCAGGTTCTGGAAACACATCTGGGTATGGCGGCAAAAGGTCTGGGTGACGTTATAGCCAGAATGCTGGATGATAAAGAGTCCGTCGCCAGCATCCGTAAATTCCTCAACGAAATCTACAACTATAACGAGAAGAAAGTCGACCTGAAATCGTTCAGCGATGAAGAGATACTGGATCTGGCGAATAACCTGCGCAAGGGTGTACCGATGGCAACCCCGGTATTCGATGGCGCGGAAGAAGAAGAGATTCATCGCATGCTGGAGCTTGCCGGTCTGCCGATAAGTGGTCAGACGGAACTGTTTGATGGTCGTACGGGTAACAAGTTTGATAACCCTGTTACCATCGGTTACAAATACATGCTGAAACTGAACCACCTGATCGATGACAAGATGCACGCGCGTTCAACCGGTCCATACAGCCTGGTAACGCAACAGCCATTAGGCGGTAAAGCGCAGTTTGGTGGTCAGCGCTTCGGTGAGATGGAAGTGTGGGCGCTGGAAGCATACGGCGCGGCTTACACCTTGCAGGAAATGTTAACCGTCAAGTCGGATGACGTGGCCGGTCGTAACAAGATGTACAAGAACATTGTTGATGGTAATCATCATATGGAACCGGGAATGCCGGAGTCCTTCAATGTACTGCTCAAAGAGATTCGTGCTCTGGGCATCAACATTGAGCTGGAACTGGAAGACAAGTCTTAATCGATTTTCTTCACGTATATACCGTAACCATATTAAATAAATTCATACAGGATTAAGGGCAATGAAAGACTTACTTAAGCTCATAAAACAACCAGGCCAGAATGAAGATTTTGATGCGATCAAGATCAGTCTGGCATCGCCAGCACAGATTCAGTCCTGGTCTTTCGGTGAAGTTAAAAAGCCGGAAACCATCAACTATCGTACCTTTAAACCGGAACGTGACGGCCTGTTCTGTGCCAAGATTTTTGGCCCGGTCAAAGACTACGAATGTCTGTGTGGTAAATATAAACGCCTGAAACACCGCGGTGTAGTCTGTGAAAAATGTGGCGTTGAAGTTACCCAGTCAAAAGTGCGTCGTGAACGTATGGGGCACATCGACCTGGCCAGCCCGGTCGCGCATATATGGTACTTAAAATCACTGCCATCACGTATCGGCCTGTTGCTGGACATGACGCTGCGCGAGATCGAACGCATCCTTTACTTCGAAGCATTTGTTGTCATTGAGCCTGGTCTGACCACGCTGGAAAAAGGTCAGTTACTGACTGACGAATCTTATCTCGAGGCCATCGAAGAGCACGGTGACGAATTTGATGCTCGTATGGGCGCGGAAGCGGTTCATGAGATGCTGAAAAGTCTGGTGCTGGAAGAGGAAAAAATCCAGATCCGTGAAGACATGGGCGCGACCAAGTCTGAGACCAAACTGAAACGTCTGGCAAAACGCCTGAAGTTAGTCGAGTCGTTCATCGCCTCAGGCAACCGTCCTGAGTGGATGATCATGACCATCCTGCCAGTTCTGCCGCCCGATCTACGTCCGCTGGTGCCTCTGGACGGTGGTCGTTTTGCGACTTCTGACCTGAATGATCTGTACCGTCGCGTGATCAACCGTAATAACCGCCTGAAGCGTCTGTTAGAACTGTACGCGCCTGACATCATCGTACGTAACGAAAAACGTATGTTGCAGGAATCAGTTGATGCGTTGATGGATAACGGCCGTCGCGGTCGTGCCATTACCGGCACTAACAAGCGTCCGCTGAAATCACTGGCTGACATGATCAAAGGCAAGCAGGGTCGTTTCCGTCAGAACCTGCTGGGTAAACGTGTTGATTACTCCGGCCGTTCAGTCATCGTGGTTGGCCCGACACTGAAACTGCATCAGTGTGGCCTGCCCAAGAAAATGTCGCTTGAACTGTTCAAGCCATTTATCTTTAACAAATTATTGCGCCGCGGTCTGGCGACAACCATTAAAGCTGCGAAGAAGATGGTTGAGAAAGAAGGTTCGGAAGTCTGGGATATTCTTGATGAAGTTATCCGCGAACATCCGGTCATGCTTAACCGTGCACCGACTTTGCACAGGCTCGGTATCCAGGCGTTTGAGCCGGTACTGATCGAAGGTAAAGCGATTCAGTTGCACCCGTTAGTCTGTACTGCATTCAACGCCGACTTTGACGGCGACCAGATGGCGGTTCACGTACCCCTGTCTATCGAAGCACAGCTGGAAGCCCGTACTTTGATGCTGGCGACCAACAACATTCTGTCTCCGGCGTCTGGCGATCCGATCATCGTACCTTCACAGGATATCGTGCTGGGCCTGTATTACATGACACGCGAGTCGATTAATGTTGCTGGCGAAGGCATGGTTTTTGCTGACGTGGATGAAGTGCACCGTGCGTATGACAGTGGTGCTGCGCACCTGCAGGCAAAAGTAAAGGCGCGCATTAAAGAAGTCATATTTAATGAAGAAGGTGAGCTGGTAGAAAGATTCACTGTGATTGATACCACGGTTGGTCGTGCCATTCTGTCCGAGATTATTCCGGCAGGCATCCCTTACGAACTGGTTAACCAGGACCTGGGCAAGAAAGCGATTTCAAACCTGATCAACTCCTGTTACCGCCAGGTCGGTCTGAAAGAAACTGTTATCTTTGCTGACCAGCTGATGTACACCGGTTTTAGATACTCCACTGTTTCCGGTATCTCGATCTGTATTGACGACATGGTCATCCCGGAAGAGAAAGCCACTTTACTGGCGGGCGCGGATGCCGAAGTGAAAGAGATTCAGGATCAATATGCTTCTGGTCTGGTCACTAACGGTGAGCGTTACAACAAGGTGGTCGACATCTGGTCACACGCCAACGAAGCGGTAGCGAAAGCCATGATGGATAAACTCAGCACCATGGAAGTGGAAGATGCTGACGGCAATATGGTGACTCAGCCTTCGTTCAACAATATTTTTGTGATGGCTGATTCTGGCGCGCGTGGTTCCGCTGCACAGATTCGTCAGCTGGCCGGTATGCGTGGTCTGATGGCGAAACCGGATGGTTCCATCATTGAGACGCCTATCACCGCGAACTTCCGCGAAGGCCTGAACGTACTGCAATACTTTATTTCGACTCACGGTGCACGTAAAGGTCTGGCCGATACCGCGCTGAAAACAGCAAACTCCGGTTACCTGACACGTCGCCTGGTCGACGTGGCACAGGACATGGTTATCCTGAAGGAAGACTGCGATACCGAAAAAGGCATGCTGGTACAGTCGATTATCGAAGGCGGTGATGTGGTCATGCCACTGAGCGAACTGGTACTGGGTCGTGTGGTGGCACGTGATGTGGTTAATACCGATGACGAGATTCTGATTCCGCGCGGTACCCTGCTCGACGAGCAATGGGTGGAACAGCTCGATGAATTAGGTATCGATGAAATTTTTGTTCGCTCAGTCATTACCTGTGAAAACAAACAGGGTGTGTGTTCGATGTGTTACGGTCGTGATCTTGCGCGTGGCCATCTGGTCAACCATGGTGAAGCTGTTGGCGTTATCGCCGCGCAGTCCATCGGTGAGCCGGGCACGCAGCTGACCATGCGTACCTTCCACATCGGTGGTGCGGCGAGTCGTTCTGCGGCAGCCAACAGCATCAGCGTGAAATCAGCGGGTACCATCAAGCTGCACAACATCAACGTGGTGCATCAGACCAGTGGTAACCTGGTGGCGGTTTCCCGCTCTGGTGAACTGGGTGTGACCGACGACCAGGGTCGCGAACGCGAACTCTACAAGATCCCTTACGGTGCGGTTATCACTGTCGAAGATGACGGTTCGGTTGAACCGGGACAGGTCGTTGCGACCTGGGATCCGCATACCCACCCGATCATCACCGAGGTGGCCGGTAAAGTTAAATTTACTGATTTTGCCGATGGTATCAGTGTGCAGAAAGAAACAGATGAAGTTACCGGTCTGTCTTCGATCGTGGTCATCGATCCCAAGCAGCGTCCAACCGCTGGTAAAGACATGCGTCCATTGATGACACTGGTCGATGCCAAGGGCAACGATCTTAATATTGCCGGTACCGAACAGGCAGCGCGTTACTTCCTGCCTTCAGGCGCGATCATTAACATCGACGATGGTAATGATGTGGCGGTAGGTGACGTTATCGCACGTATCCCGCAGGAATCCAGTAAGACTCGTGATATTACCGGTGGTTTACCACGCGTAGCCGACCTATTTGAAGCGCGCAAGCCGAAAGAGCCTGCAATCATGGCGGAAGCCACGGGTGTTGTCAGTTTTGGTAAAGAGACCAAGGGCAAGCAGCGTCTGGTTATCACCAAAGACAGCTCAGAAGCGGTTGAATCGTTGATTCCGAAATGGCGTCACATCAACGTGTTCGAAGGTGAGCGCGTAGAGCAGGGTGAGATCATTGCCGACGGTGAGCGCAGTGCACACGATATCCTGCGTCTGCTGGGTGCAGAAGCGCTGGCTGAGTACCTGGTGAACGAGATCCAGGATGTATACCGTCTGCAAGGCGTGAAGATCAACGACAAGCACATCGAAGTGATTATTCGTCAGATGCTGCGTAAATGCGAGATCATTGAAGGTGGTGAATCGAACTACCTTAAGGGTGAAATTGTTGAGCGTGCGCGCGTCATCGAAGAATGTGAAGCGCTGAAAGAAGAAGGTAAAGAGCCGGCAATCTTTGAGCCGATACTGTTAGGTATCACCAAAGGTTCACTGGTGACAGAATCCTTCATTTCAGCGGCGTCCTTCCAGGAAACCACGCGCGTACTGACCGAAGCATCGGTTCGTGGTGGCAGCGACAAACTGCGCGGTCTGAAAGAAAACGTGATCGTGGGTCGTCTGATTCCTGCTGGCACCGGTCTGGCTTATCATGAAGACCGTCAGCGCCAGCGTGTTGCTGATATCGAAGCGGCATTCATTACTGAGGAAGAAGCCAGTGCTGAATTGAGTGCTGAGATCAGCGAAGAGCTGGATGATGCGGAAGTGCCAACAGAAATCGTGGAAGCGGCTGATGCTGGTGAATCTTCGGCAGACGCAGAGCAGCCTAAGCAGGACGCTTAAAAAAATATTTCTCGCAGAGACCGCAAAGAAAAACTTTTTTAGGTTTTTAATCTCTGCGATCGCTGCGTCTCCGCGAGAAAAAATGCTTTTAAATGGCGTGTTTCAGTCCGTTCACAGCTTGACAGTGGGCAGTAGTGAGCATAGAATTGCGCCTCTTTTGACAGGCCCCCTGAGTAATATCCTGGGCCTGTTGTTTATTTTGAGCCTGTAGTAAGTACCAACAGGCGCCGTTAAGTTACTGAGACATAACGGATTTTGGAGTTATAGATGACAACAATTAACCAGTTAGTGCGCAAACCGCGCCGTAGTAAAGTTGTAAAAAGCAACGTGCCTGCATTAGAAGCCTGTCCGCAAAGACGTGGCGTATGTACGCGTGTTTATACAACAACACCGAAAAAGCCAAACTCTGCGATGCGTAAAGTGGCTCGTGTGCGTTTAACTAACAGCTTTGAAGTAACTAGCTATATTGGTGGTGAAGGTCATAACCTGCAAGAGCATAGCGTGGTGCTAATCCGCGGTGGTCGTGTGAAAGATTTACCTGGTGTGCGTTATCACGTTGTTCGCGGTAGTCTCGATACACAAGGTGTTGAATCACGTCGTCAGGGCCGTTCCAAGTACGGTACCAAACGTCCTAAGTCTTAACTTTCGACTTATACATAACAAAATAACGATTTTTTAGAGTAGACCTAATGCCAAGAAGAAGAGAAGTCCCCAAAAGAGAAGTCCTGCCGGATCCTAAGTTCGGTAGCACGCAGATTACTAAGTTCGTCAACATGATTATGAAGAGCGGTAAAAAATCCGTTGCTGAAGCTATCATGTATAACGCACTGGAGCGCATCGATGACAAGGTTGATGGTGAGCCAATGGATGTTCTCGATAAAGCGCTGGAAAACGTTGCGCCGATGGTCGAAGTTAAATCTCGCCGTGTTGGTGGTGCGACTTACCAGGTGCCTGTTGAAGTGCGCACCAGTCGTCGTACTACACTGGCTATGCGCTGGTTGATCGATGCATCACGTAATCGTGGTGAAAAATCTATGCAGTTGAAATTTGCCGGTGAGTTGATGGACGCAGCAGAAAATCGCGGCAACGCAGTGAAAAAACGTGAAGATACGCACCGTATGGCAGAAGCCAACAAGGCGTTTGCTCACTTCCGTTGGTAAGCTGGTAGTTTTATAACGCAGTAACAGGAAAGAAGTCATGGCTCGCAGCACGCCAATCAAGCGCTATCGTAACATTGGCATCATGGCGCACATTGATGCGGGCAAGACCACGACAACTGAACGTATCCTGTATTACACCGGTATATCTCACAAGATTGGTGAGGTGCATGACGGTGCGGCCACCATGGACTGGATGGAGCAGGAGCAGGAGCGCGGAATAACCATTACCTCCGCAGCGACCACCTGTTTCTGGCGGGGTATGGATAAGCAGTTTGAGCAGCACCGCATCAACATAATTGATACGCCGGGGCACGTCGACTTCACGATTGAAGTAGAGCGTTCCTTACGTGTGCTAGACGGTGCTTGCGCCGTTTTTTGCGCTGTAGGTGGTGTTGAGCCGCAGTCTGAAACAGTGTGGCGGCAGGCAAATAAATATCATGTGCCACGCATGGCGTTCGTCAACAAGATGGATCGTGCGGGCGCAGATTTTTTGCGCGTGGTAGAACAGGTTAGAGAGCGCCTGGGCGCGAACCCGGTGGCGATGCAGGTTGCGATCGGCGCAGAAGAGCACTTCGAAGGTGTGGTCGATCTCATCAGGATGAAGGCGATCCGCTGGAAAGAAGAGAACATGGGTTCGGAGTTCATCGAAGATGAGATTCCGACCGAGCTGCTCGAGCTGTGTGAACAGCGCCGCGAACTCATGGTTGAGGCGGCAGCGGAAGCCAATGACGAGTTGATGGATAAATATCTCGAGAGCGGTGAGCTGGATGCAGATGATATCCGACTGGGTATCCGTCTGCGCACACTGGCTAACGAGGTGGTGCCGACATTTTGCGGTAGCGCGTTCAAGAACAAAGGTGTGCAGGCCATGCTTGATGCGTTTATCGAGTACATGCCGTCACCGATCGATGTGCCAGCGATTACGGGTCACCTCGATGATAAAGATGAAACTGAGGCGGAGCGACCCGCCGATGATAAAGCGCCGTTTGCGGCTTTAGGGTTCAAGATTGCGACCGATCCATTCGTCGGCAACCTGACCTTTTTTCGGGTTTACTCCGGTGTGCTGAGAACCGGCGACACCGTTTACAACCCGGTTAAAGGTAAAAAAGAGCGTGTTGGTCGCATCGTGCAGATGCACGCCAACAGTCGCGAAGAGATTAAAGAAGTGTGCGCGGGCGATATCGCTGCGGCCATTGGTTTAAAAGACGTTACCACGGGTGATACTTTATGTGATCCCAAAGCTGTGATAACGCTGGAGAAGATGGATTTTCCGGAACCGGTGATTTCGGTAGCGGTTGAGCCGAAAACCAAAGCTGACCAGGAAAAGATGGGTGTGGCGCTGAGTAAGCTGGCACATGAAGACCCGTCATTCCGGGTGCATACAGATGAAGAGTCTGGCCAGACCATTATCTCTGGCATGGGTGAGCTTCACCTCGAGATCATCATCGATCGTATGCTGCGTGAATTTAGTGTGAATGCCAATATCGGTAATCCACAGGTGGCCTACCGTGAAGCCATAACGAAGACGGTGGAGCACGAAGCGAAATTTGCAAGACAGTCGGGTGGTCGTGGTCAGTATGGACATGTTTACCTGAAGATCGAACCCAGGGAGCCGGGTTCGGGTTATGAGTTTGTCGATGCCATCACCGGTGGCGCGATACCAAAAGAATTTATTCCGGCGGTTGGTAAAGGTGTGCAGGAGCAGATGCGCAGCGGTGTGCTGGCTGGCTACCCGATCGAAGATGTGCGGGTCACCTTGTATGATGGCTCGTTCCATGATGTGGATTCGAGTGAAATGGCTTTCAAGATTGCCGGCTCGATGTGCTTCAGACAAGGTGCGCTGGAAGCGGGGCCGACTATCCTCGAGCCGATGATGAAAGTTGAGGTGGTGACGCCGGAAGGTTACATGGGCGATGTCATGGGCGATCTTAACCGGCGCCGCGGTATCGTTAGCGGCATGGATGACACCGTTGCGGGCAAGAGTATACGTGCTGATGTGCCGCTGGCTGAGATGTTTGGTTATGCCACATCGCTGCGCTCGGCGACGCAGGGTCGCGCCACTTACTCGATGGAATTCGAGCGCTATGCCGAAGCGCCAAAAGCCGTTTCGGATGCGGTGGTTTCCAGCAAGACCGGCATGTAAAAGAATTTTTTTAATATTTAATTTAAACGTACAGAAAGAGAAGAGGTAATAGCAGTGTCTAAGGAAAAGTTTGAAAGAACCAAGCCGCACGTAAACGTAGGCACAATTGGTCACGTAGACCACGGTAAAACCACACTGACAGCGGCGCTGACGAAAGTCATGGCGGAAGCACAGGGCGGTGAAGTGAAAGCCTTTGATCAAATTGACAACGCGCCGGAAGAACGCGCCCGTGGTATCACCATCGCGACCTCACACGTCGAATACGAAAGTGAGACTCGCCACTACGCCCACGTCGACTGTCCTGGACACGCCGACTACGTGAAAAACATGATCACCGGTGCAGCGCAGATGGACGGTGCGATCCTGGTTGTATCCGCTGCTGATGGCCCGATGCCACAGACCCGTGAGCACATCCTGCTGTCTCGTCAGGTTGGCGTGCCTTATGTTCTGGTTTACATGAACAAGGCTGACATGGTTGATGACGAAGAATTACTGGAATTGGTCGAGATGGAAATCCGTGAGCTGTTAGATGCCTACGAATTCCCGGGTGACGACACGCCGGTTGTAACCGGTTCAGCGCTGAAAGCCCTGGAAGGTGACACCAGCGATATTGGCGTGCCTTCTATCCTGAAACTGGTTGCTGAAATGGATGCTTACATCCCGCTGCCAGAGCGTGCAATCGATCAGCCTTTCCTGATGCCGGTTGAGGACGTTTTCTCAATCTCCGGTCGTGGTACGGTTGTTACCGGTCGTATCGAACGTGGTGTGATCAACGTTGGTGAAGAAATCGAAATCGTCGGTATCCGCGACACACAGACAACCACCTGTACCGGTGTAGAAATGTTCCGTAAATTACTGGACACGGGTGAAGCAGGTGACAACGTCGGCCTGCTGCTGCGTGGTCTGAAGCGTGAAGAAGTCGAGCGTGGCCAGGTGTGTTGTAAGCCAGGTTCAGTGAACCCGCACAGCAAGTTTGAGTGTGAGATTTACGTATTAAGCAAAGATGAAGGTGGTCGTCATACACCATTCTTCAACAACTATCGCCCGCAGTTCTACTTCCGTACCACGGACGTAACAGGTGCATGTGACCTGCCGGAAGGCACAGAGATGGTCATGCCGGGCGATAACGTAAAAATGACAGTAACCCTGATCAACCCGATTGCGATGGAAGAAGGTTTGCGCTTCGCCATCCGTGAAGGTGGTCGTACCGTTGGTGCAGGTGTGGTTTCCAAGATTATTGAATAATAACAGCTCAGTTCACTGCTGAAACTTGTCATTTCAGCGTTGAAAAATGGCCACTTACCCATGAATATTTTTACCGGGTAAGCTCACATTTTTCGCCTTGAACTGACAGCTTTCAGCAGCAACCTGAGCTGTTATATATATTAAAGTAAAAGAGAAAATTATGGCTAATCAACATATAAGAATTCGTTTAAAAGCATTCGACCATCACCTGATTGATAAATCAGCCAGTGAGATCGTTGAAACAGCTAAACGTACCGGTGCGCACGTTAAGGGTCCTATCCCGCTGCCAACGAAAAAAGAACGTTTCACGATTCTGATTTCACCGCACGTCAACAAGGATGCGCGTGACCAGTACGAGATCCGCACGCACAAGCGCATGCTGGATATTATTGATCCAACAGACAAAACAGTGGATGCGCTGATGAAGCTTGATCTGTCTGCTGGCGTGGATGTTCAGATTAAATTGAATTAATCGTGCCGCTCAGTCCGTCTTATTTGGCGGCGGTCTGAGCGGTTGCTGATTATTTTAAAGAATATTCAGTTTCACACTTTTATTTACAAATAAAAGTGTTTATAATAGCCGGCTTTGCTGCCTGGCTAATAGCGGAACCGCTTCCAGCGGGTTTGTTATTTAAAGTTACGGCGCAAAGTACCTGATTATCGTAAGTCCTTGAGTTTTGGGATACTGCGAAAACCGCGAGCATAAATTGCTTGCATAAAAAGTTCGGTATAAAAATTTAATTCATAAGCCCTGATTTGTTAGATCACGGTTATACGATTTCTTACACCCTGAAAAATTTGCAGCGGTGGAGAGGTCTTAATATTTGCTGTTTTTGAGCAGTTTTTGGTAGTAGGCACAGATATGACTATTGGTGTAGTTGGTAGAAAAGCGGGCATGACACGCGTATTCACTGAGGATGGGCATTCTATTCCTGTAAGTGTGATCGAAGTGGCAGCTAACCGCATTACTCAGATTAAAACTGATGAGACGGATGGTTATCAGGCGATTCAGGTAACAACCGGTTCTAAGAAAGCTTCTCGCGTCACCAAGCCGATGGCTGGTCACTTTGCTAAAGCAGGTGTTGAAGCGGGTCGCGGTGTTTGGGAATTTCGCGTCGAAGGTGATGAAGCTGCTGAGCTGGCTGTTGGTGGTGAAGTTTCCCTCGAGATGTTTGAGGCGGGTCAGAAAGTTGATGTAACTGGCACCTCAATCGGTAAAGGTTTCCAGGGTGGCATCAAACGTCACAACTTCAGCATGCAGGACGCGACACATGGTAACTCGATCTCTCACCGCTCAAACGGTTCGATTGGTATGTGTCAGACACCGGGCCGCGTTATCAAAGGTAAAAAGATGTCAGGTCACATGGGTAACGTGCAGCGCACAATCCAGTCACTTGAACTGGTGCGTGTTGATGCAGAACGTGGTCTGCTTTTGGTCAAGGGCTCGGTTCCTGGTTCAAAAGGCGGCGATGTGATCATCAAAGCGGCTGTCAAGTCTAAATAAAGCCGGCCAAAAAATCGTAGTTAGAAGTTTTTAGAGATTAGTCAGAAAGATTAAATAAGAGATAATATCGTGGATCTGCAATTACACAATAGTAAAGAAACAATCACTGTATCAGATGCAGTGTTTGGTCTTGAATACAAAGAAAGCCTGATTCATCAACTGGTGACTGCTCATATGGCAGCTGGCCGTGCAGGTACCGTTGCACAGAAGAATCGCTCTGCCGTAAGAGGCGGTGGTGCCAAGCCCTGGAATCAGAAAGGTACTGGCCGTGCGCGTGCAGGTACCAGCCGTAGTCCACTGTGGCGCAGTGGTGGTGCAACCTTTGCTGCGCAGCCACGTGATTACACGCAAAAATTAAACAGGAAAATGTATAGAACGGGTATCCGCTCTATGCTTTCAGAACTGAATCGTCAGCAGCGTTTGCTGATAGTTGAAGATATTACCGTTGACGCACCAAAGACCAAACAGATGGCTGCCAGACTGGCTGACCTGGGTGTGAGTAAAACATTGATTATTACCGAGACCGGTGATGAGAGTCTGTATCTGTCTGCGCGCAATCTGCCGCATGTGGAAATATGCGATGTTGCTGGCATGAATCCGGTCAACCTGCTGCGTTATGATCATGTCGTGGTGACTGTTGGTGCGGTTCGTGCCATAGAAGGTGCGCTAGGGGAAGAAAGTCTTGAAGATAAATCGGCGGAGAGTAAATAATGAATCAGGAACGTATGCACCAGATTTTAGTTTCTCCGCATGTGTCTGAAAAAGCATCACTGCTGGCAGATGAACAGAATCAGCACGTATTTAAAGTGATTTCTACCGCTACCAAGTCTGAGGTAAAACAGGCTGTCGAAGGTATGTTTAAAGTAAAAGTCGACAAAGTACGTATTTTAAACATCAATGGTAAGAGCAAACGTTTTGGTGGTCGCATCGGTAAACGTTCTGACCTGCGCAAAGCGTACGTCACCCTGATGCCAGATAATGATATTGACTTCGCTGGCGCGAACTAAGGTACGGTAGTAATGGCTATAGTAAAAACCAAACCAACTTCACCTGGACGTCGTTTTGTCGTTAAGGTTGTTAATAAAGAATTACATAAAGGTACGCCTGAGCGTTCACTGACTGAGAGTAAGAGCAAGTCTGGTGGTCGTAACAATGCAGGTCGTATCAGTGTTCGTCACATCGGTGGCGGTCACAAGCAGCGTTACCGCATCATCGATTTTAAACGCAACAAAGATGGTATCCCTGCGCGTGTAGAACGCATCGAATACGATCCTAACCGCACTGCAAATATCGCACTGCTGGTATACAAAGATGGTGTCAAGAGTTACATCATTGCACCGAAAGGCGTGAAAGCTGGCGATGTGCTGCAGTCAGGTGCTGATGCGCCGATCCGTGCAGGTAACACATTGCCGATTGCAAACATCCCTGTCGGTTCACAGATTCATTGTGTCGAGATGAAACCTGGCAAAGGTGCGCAGATCGCTCGTAGCGCCGGTACTACAGCACAGCTGCTGGCTCGTGAAGGTATCTACGCTACATTGCGTTTGCGTTCAGGTGAGATGCGCAAGATACACACTGATTGCCGTGCAACACTCGGTGAAGTGGGTAACTCAGAGCACTCTCTGCGTTCACTGGGTAAAGCGGGTGCGACTCGCTGGCGTGGTGTTCGTCCGACCGTTCGTGGTGTTGTGATGAACCCTGTTGATCACCCGCACGGTGGTGGTGAAGGTCGTACATCCGGTGGTCGTCATCCTGTGTCACCATGGGGTATGCCGACCAAGGGCTACAGAACACGTAGTAACAAGCGTACTGACAACATGATTGTCCGCCGCCGTAACAAGTAATATTTAGCGTAAATAAAACGAGGAAATACAGTGCCACGTTCATTAAAAAAAGGTCCATTTATTGATCATCACCTGATCACTAAAGTGAACAAAGCGGTTGAAACGAAAGATCGCAAGCCGATTAAAACCTGGTCGCGCCGTTCAACAATTTTTCCTGAGATGGTCGGTTTGACTATTGCAGTACATAACGGCAGACAGCATGTGCCGGTTCTAGTTAACGAAAATATGGTTGGCCATAAGTTGGGTGAGTTTGCATTGACCCGTACTTATAGAGGCCACGTTGCAAACAAGAAAGTTAAATAAAGATTTAATACAAAGGTATTCATTGTGGAAGTAATTGCAAAACATCGATACGCACGAATTTCTCCTCAGAAATGTCGTTTGATCGCCGATCAGATTCGCGGCCTGCCTGTTGATAAAGCATTAGATGCGCTAAATTTCGGTGTGACGAAATCATCAGATTTGATGAAAAAAGTCCTGGAATCTGCGATTGCAAATGCAGAGCATAACGAAGGTGCTGATATCGACGAACTTCGCGTTGCAAAAGTATTTGTTGACGAAGGTCCAACGATGAAACGTATCCAGCCACGTGCTAAAGGCCGTGCTAACAGAATTTTAAAACGTACAAGCCATATTACGGTTTGTGTTGCTGACGACTAGGCTGACGCTTAAGAACGAGTAAAGAGAGAATAAGATGGGTCAAAAAGTACATCCAGTAGGTATGCGTTTAGGTATTTCAGCAGATTGGAATGCTAAATGGTATGCATCAACAAAAGATTTTCCAGATCTTTTGAATGCAGATATTCAGGTGCGTGAGCATTTACGTAAGAAACTGGCTAACGCGAACGTCAGTCGCATTCAGATCGAACGCCCTACAGGATCGGCAAATATCACCATCCACACGGCACGCCCTGGTGTGGTCATTGGTAAGAAAGGCGCGGACATAGAAATCCTGCGCCGCGATGTAGCAAAGATAATCGGTTTACATGTTAACGCTGTAAAAGTAAATATCGAAGAGATTCGCAAGCCTGAGCTGGATGCGAAACTGGTTGCAGAAAGCATCTCACAGCAACTTGAGCGCCGTGTGATGTTCAGGCGTGCGATGAAACGTGCGATACAAAACACTATGCGCATGGGCGCACAGGGTATCAAGATCAAGATCGGTGGTCGTTTGAACGGCGCTGAAATCGCTCGCAGCGAGATGTATCACGAAGGCCGCGTACCTTTACATACACTGCGTGCTGATATCGATTACGGTACTCATGAAGCATTAACAACATACGGTATTTTAGGTATCAAAGTCTGGATCTATAAAGGCGAGATTTTTGATCTTTATAAAGAACCTGATACTAAAGACGCAGGCCATAAAACTGCTGGCGCTGGCGCTGGTGCGGGCAAATAGCTCGAGCCACCGACATAAATAGAGGATAAGAAACGTGTTACAACCAAAGCGTACAAAATTTCGCAAAATGTTCAAAGGCAAGAACCGTGGTCTTGCACAAAACGGTAATAAGATCAGTTTTGGTGAATATGGTTTGAAAGCAACCGAACGTGGCCGTGTATCTGCACGTCAGATCGAAGCTGCTCGTCGTGCCATGACACGCAAGGTAAAGCGTAACGGTAAGATCTGGATTCGTATTTTCCCTGACGTGCCAATTTCGAGCAAACCTCTCGAAGTTCGTATGGGTAAAGGAAAAGGCAATGTCGACTACTGGTGTTCTAAAGTACAGCCGGGTACCGTTTTATATGAGATGGAAGGCGTGTCCGAAGAACTGGCGCGTGAAGCTTTCCGCCTGGCAGCCAACAAGCTGCCTATTAAAACCACTTTTGTTATACGTGCGGTGATGTAATGGCTTCTGCTAAAGAATATAGAAACATGTCTGAAAAAGACTTAAATACTGAATTATTAAATCTGCGTCGCGAACAGTTTAATCTGCGCATGCAAATGGGTTCAGGTAATACACCGAAAATTCATCGTTTCAGCACAGTGCGTCACGATATTGCGCGCATCAAGACTGTGCTGACAGAAAAAGGTAATTCATAATGACCAATGTTGAAACAGCAACAGCTGCGAGTGTCGGCGCAAAGCGTACCCTGCAGGGTGTTGTTACAAGCAATGCGGGTGATAAGTCTGCAACCATCATGATCGAACGTCGTATTAAGCATCCTATATATGGAAAGTTTATCAAGCGTTCAACCAAGATACGCCTTCATGATGAAGCGAACGAATGTAACAAAGGCGACACAATTTTAATCGAAGAATGTCGTCCGATGTCCAAGACAAAGTCCTGGAAACTTGTAAAAATTGTTGAAAAAGCTCCTGAGCTTTAATTACTAGTTATTTAATTATCAGGCACAAGAGTTAGGTATAAACCATGATACAGATGCAAACTATTTTGAATTCAGCTGATAACAGCGGTGCACGCAGCATGATGTGTATCAAAGTATTAGGTGGTTCGCACCGTCGTTATGCCAGAGTTGGTGATGTCATCAAAGTCAGTATTAAAGATGCTATCCCACGCGGTAAAGTAAAAAAAGGTGAGGTGTATAACGCTGTTGTAGTACGTACCAGAAAAGGTGTTCGTCGCTCTGATGGTTCATCTATACGTTTTGATACAAACGCGGCTGTTATTTTAAATGCAAACCTGCAGCCTATCGGTACACGTATTTTTGGCCCGGTAACACGTGAACTGCGTAATGAGAAGTTCATGAAGATCGTATCGTTAGCGCCTGAAGTTTTATAAAGGTACAGAAGAATGAAACGAATTAAAAAAGGTGATCAGATCATCGTCATCTCAGGTAAAGATAAAGGTCGTCAGGGAACTGTTTTATCAGTTGCTGAAGACAAGGTTCTTGTCGAAACGGTGAACATGGTTAAGAAACACACTAAAGCGAATCCGATGGCAGGTGTTGAGGGTGGTATCGTCGAAAAAGAGATGCCCCTGTCGATCTCTAATGTGATGCTGTTTAACCCGATGACGAACAAAGGTGATCGAGTTGGTTTTAAAACGCTAGAAGACGGCCGTAAAGTTCGTTACTTCAAGTCTAACGACGAAGTCGTAGACGCTTAAGGTATAGAGAGTCATGTCAAGATTACAAGAATATTATCGTAATACTGTCGTCAAGAATTTGATGGCAACAGGCGCATACAAGAATGTTATGGACGTGCCACGTATTACCAAGATTACTTTAAACATGGGTTTGGGTGAGGCCATCGGTGACAAAAAAGTATTGGAAAATGCTTTAGGTGATATGGCAAAGATCACCGGTCAGAAGCCAGTGACCACGCTGGCACGTAAATCGGTTGCCTCTTTTAAAGTGCGTGATGGTTACCCCATCGGTTGCAAAGTGACTTTGCGTCGTGAACAGATGTACGAATTTCTTGATCGTCTGATCAGCATTTCTATTCCTCGTGAACGTGACTTCCGTGGCCTGAATCCAAAATCCTTTGACGGACGCGGCAACTTCAACATGGGTATTAAGGAACAGATTATCTTTCCTGAGATTGAATACGAGAAAATTGACGTTATCCGCGGTATGGATATCTGTATTACGACAACTGCACGTGACAACGAAAGCGGTCTGGCATTGTTAAAAGAATTTAATTTCCCTTTTAAAGGTGAGAACAAGCAGGGCAGTAAATAACATATGGCTAAGAAATCAATGATTGCACGCGAGCACAAACGTACTCGCCTGGTAAAGAAATACGTTGAAAAACGTGCGACATACAAAGCTGTGCTGGTCGACCAAAATGCAAGTTTCGACGAGAAGATGGAAGCGCAGCGTCAGTTGCAGACATTGCCGAGAGATTCTAGCCGTTCACGTGGACGCAACCGTTGCCGTATCACTGGCCGTCCACACGGCGTATTCCGCAAGTTCGGTTTATGCAGAAACAAATTACGTGAAGCTGCTATGCGTGGCGACATTCCTGGCCTGGTTAAGGCTAGTTGGTAGAGGTATTTCATTATGATGACAGATCCTATAGCAGATATGCTGACACGCGTTCGTAACGCGCAAGCCGCATCAAAAACCGATGTCACTATGCCATCGTCCAAGTTAAAAAATGCGATTGCAAAAGTATTGCAGGATGAAGGTTTTATCGCTGGTTTTTCCAGTGACGGTGCAGCCAAGCCTACCCTGACGATCACTCTGAAGTACCACGACGGTCGTCCGGTTATCGATGAGATAAAACGCGTTAGTCGTCCTGGTTTAAGAATTTATAAAAGCAAGAATGAATTGCCAAAAATTCTGAATGGTTTGGGTGTCGCCATTGTATCTACCTCTGCAGGTGTTATGAGTGACCGTGAAGCACGCGCTTCTGGTCGTGGCGGTGAGATTCTTTGTACTGTTTATTAATGATGAATCATTGATAAACAGTCTGTATTAATAGAAACATAATTGTTGTCAGAACACATAAACATATAGAGTAAAACAATGTCACGTATTGCTAAAAAACCGGTTGAACTGGTACCTGGTGTAGAGATTAACGTCAGTGGTCAGACAGTTACTGCAAAAGGTAAGCAGGGTAACCTGTCTATCGATCTGCACACTACAGTCAGTGTCAAACAGGAAGATAATGCTCTCCTGTTTTCACCTAATGATGACTCAAAAGGCAGCATGGCTATGGCCGGCACTATGCGTTCATTAGTTAACAATATGGTTGTTGGTGTAACTGAAGGTTTTAGCAAGCAGCTACAGTTGATCGGCGTGGGTTACAGAGCACAGATGCAGGGTAATGTGCTTGATCTGTCATTAGGTTTTTCTCACCCGGTGAAATATGCGATACCAGAAGGTATTACAATCGAAACACCAAGCCAGACTGAAATTAATGTCAAAGGCGCCGACAAACAGAAAGTCGGCCAGGTGTGCGCGGAAATTAGAGCGTATCGTCCACCAGAGCCATATAAAGGCAAGGGTGTTAGATATTCTGACGAACGTGTAATTCGTAAAGAAGCCAAGAAGAAATAACAGAACATAAAAGATAATGGGCCGTAGTAGCCTGGGTTAGTACCATGATATCTAAAAAAGCAAACAGAATGCGTCGTGCAAAAAGAACACGCGCAAAAATCAGTGAGCTGGGCGCACACCGTTTAACCGTTCACCGTACACCTCGCCACATATATGCACAGGTGGTTACACCTGACGGCAGTAAAGTGATCGCATCTGCATCAACTGTGCAGAAGGTGATTGCCGGCGACGCAAAATACACAGGTAATACTGATGCCGCATCACTGGTTGGTAAAGCGATTGCTGAAAAAGCAAAATCTGCAGGTGTTACCACTGTAGCATTTGATCGTTCAGGTTTCCGCTACCACGGTCGTGTCAAGGCACTGGCTGACGCAGCACGTGAAGGTGGCCTGGAATTCTAGAATTTTCTGGAATGACTAGCACATATATCAAGCATTAAAGATTGCAATAAAGTTTAAAAACACAGGGTTAAAGCATGGCACATCAAGATAATTCAGCAAAAGATGATTTCATTGAAAAATTAGTTGCTGTTAATCGTGTAGCAAAAGTAGTTAAAGGCGGTCGCCAGTTTGGTTTTACTGCACTGACGGTTGTTGGTGATGGTAACGGCACAATCGGCTTTGGTTACGGTAAAGCAAAAGAAGTCCCGTTGGCTATTCAGAAAGCCATGGATAAAGCACGTAAGAACATGAAAGCTGTGCCTCTAAAAGGTGACACATTGCAGCATGCTATTACTGGCATCCACGGTGCGGCTAACGTTTACATGCAACCGGCTTCTGATGGTACCGGTATTATTGCTGGTGGTGCGATGCGCGCAGTATTTGAAGCGGTTGGCGTTAAAAACGTGCTGGCGAAGATCAACGGTACGCGTAATCCGGTTAACGTTGTTCGTGCGACAATCAACGGTCTGTCGTCAATGTCATCACCCGAGTATGTTGCTGCTAAACGCGGCAAAAAAGTTGAAGAAATACTGGGTTAATTGAAACCCTAAAAAATCTAGATATGATCTAGGCATATAGGTTCAGGTATATAGGCTCATGGCAAATAAAGAATTAAAAGTAACACTTACGAAGAGCACGATCGGACGTTTGAAGTCGCACAAGGCTTGCGCACGTGGTTTGGGTTTGTTACGTACAAATCATTGTGTCACTGTTCAGGATACCCCTGAAAACCGTGGCATGATTAACAAGATTTATTACATGGTTAATGTTGAGGAAGCATAAGATGATGCAATTAAATACACTTCAACCTGCGCCAGGTAGCAAGAAAAATAGCAAGCGCGTTGGCCGTGGCATTGGTTCTGGTCTGGGTAAAACCTGTGGTCGTGGTCACAAAGGTCAGAAATCACGTTCCGGCGGATTCACCAAAGTTGGTTTTGAAGGTGGTCAGATGCCTTTACAGCGTCGTCTGCCTAAAGTTGGCTTCGCTTCACGTTCAGCAAAATTAAGTGCTGAAGTGCGTTTGTACGAACTGACAAAAATTGATGCAGAGGTTATCGATCTGGCAGCATTGATAAAAGCGGACATCGTTCCAGCAATGACGCAAAAAGCAAAAGTGATTGCCTCTGGTGAGATTGCAAAAGCTGTCAATCTGAAAGGAATTAAAGTCACACCGGGTGCGCGTAAAGCGATTGAAGCTGCCGGTGGAAAAATTGAGGAAGCAGAATAAAGGACATCTGTCCAAGCGGTAAATATAAATGGCAGGTAACCCTAATCTTTCGGAATTAAAACAGCGCTTATTGTTTGTTATAGGCGCATTGATCGTTTTTCGTATAGGGACATTTATACCTGTCCCGGGAATTGACCCGACTGTGCTGTCAACATTGTTTGATCAGCAGAAAGGCAGCATCCTGGGTGTATTTAATATGTTTTCCGGTGGTGCGCTTAGTCGTATGTCACTGTTTGCACTAGGTATCATGCCGTATATTTCGGCATCGATTATTATGCAGCTGTTGGCGGTAACTGTGCCTTCGCTGGAGCAGATGAAAAAAGAGGGCGAGCCTGGTCGCCGTAAAATAGCGATGTACACTCGCTACTTTACATTGGTGCTGGCAAGTTTTCAGTCGGTCGGTATTTCGGTTGCTCTGCAAGGACAATCAATCGGTGCGGCACCGCTGGTGATGAATCCGGGTATTAGTTTTATCTTTACATCGGCTGTAACACTGGTCACTGGCACCATGTTTTTGATGTGGCTGGGTGAGCAGGTAACCGAACGTGGTATCGGTAATGGTATTTCCATTATCATTTTTGCAGGTATTGTTGCAGGTTTGCCAAATGCAGTAGGTGGCACGCTGGAATTGGTAAGAACCGGTGAGTTGCATACGCTGGCGATCATTGTTTTGTTCGTGCTGGCAGTTGCGGTAACCGCTTTTGTTGTCTTCATTGAAAGAGGGCAGCGTCGTATTACGGTTAACTATGCAAAGAAACAGCAGGGTCGTCGTCTGTATCAGGCACAGAGTAGTCACCTGCCGTTAAAATTGAACATGGCTGGTGTAATACCGCCGATTTTTGCCTCAAGTATTATTCTGTTCCCGGCAACCATGGCGAGCTGGACAGGGCAGACGGAAGGCATGGAATGGTTGTCAGATATCGCGGCGAAGATATCACCGGGACAACCGATATACATAATTTTATTCGCCGTAGCGATTATATTTTTCTGCTTCTTCTACACCGCGTTACAGTTTAATGCGCGTGACACAGCAGATAACCTGAAGCGCGGCGGTGCGTTTGTCCCTGGCATACGTCCGGGTGAGCAGACAGCAAAGTATATAGACAAGGTGATGACACGATTAACCTTCGTAGGTGCGCTGTATATAACAGCAGTGTGTTTGTTGCCAGAATTTTTGATTTTGTACTGGAACGTTCCATTTTATTTCGGCGGTACGTCATTATTGATTATCGTTGTGGTGGTGATGGATTTCATGGCGCAGATACAGTCGCACCTGATGTCGCACCAGTATGAAGGTATCATGAAAAAAGCGAATCTTGACGGTTACAAACGATAAAAAGTAACCACTTAAGATTAAAGATTTAAAAGATTAAAGAAACAGGGTTGAGAAAATGAAAGTACGTGCATCTGTAAAGAAAATGTGTCGCAACTGTAAAATTGTTAAACGCAGCGGTGTCGTGCGTGTGATCTGTACAGATCCTCGTCACAAGCAGCGTCAGGGTTAATCAGACGCGGTTGATGCACGCCTATTGATTTAGGCTCATATTATTAGTAAAATTGCGCGCTTTGTCGCAAATAAACGGTAACAAAAATGGCTCGTATTGCAGGTATAAATATTCCACAAAATAAGCACACGGTAATTGGCTTAAGACACATCTATGGTATCGGTCAAACCCGTGCTCAGCAGATTTGCGCATCTACAGGCATTGCTGAAGACGCAAAGATCGGTGAACTGTCTGAAGAGCAGTTAGAAACGCTGCGTACAGAGGTTGGTAAATACTCTGTCGAAGGTGATCTGCGCCGTGAAGTTTCGATGAGTATCAAACGTTTGATGGATCTGGGTTGCTACCGCGGTATCCGTCATCGTCGTGGTTTACCACTACGTGGTCAACGCACAAAAACAAATGCACGCACGCGTAAAGGTCCACGTCGACCCATAACACGTTAAAGCACACGATAATCTGGATTTAGATAAAAGAGTATTCACATGGCGAAGCCTGAAGCAAAGAAAAAAATAAAACGTACCGTGGTTGACGGTGTTGCGCACGTTTATGCGACATTTAACAATACCATCATCACCATCACCGACCGTCAGGGCAATACACTGGCATGGGCAACCTCGGGTGGTTCTGGTTTCCGTGGTTCTCGCAAGAGTACACCGTTCGCTGCGCAGATTGCTGCTGAGCGCGCCGGTACACGTGCCAAAGATTACGGCATGAAAAGTCTTGAAGTGCTGGTTCGTGGCCCCGGCCCTGGTCGTGAGTCAGCGATTCGTTCACTGAACAACATCGGCTTCAAGATCACCAATATTTCTGATGTAACACCTATTCCGCACAACGGCTGCCGTCCACCTAAGCGTCGTCGCGTTTAGTATCAAGATTAAGAGAATTTTATGGCTAAATATACTGGACCAAAATGTAAACTCAGCCGTCGTGAAGGCGTCGATTTAGAACTTAAATCATCTTTACGTCCGCTCGACAGTAAATGTAAACTCGACCAGGTACCTGGACAACATGGTGCCCGTCGTACACGTCTGTCTGACTATGCGCTGCAGTTACGTGAAAAACAGAAAGTGCGTCGTATCTATGGTGTGCTGGAAAAGCAGTTCCGCAATTATTACAAAGAAGCTGCACGCCTGAAAGGTTCGACTGGTGAAAACCTGTTACAACTTTTGGAGCGCCGCCTCGATAACGTGGTATATCGCTCAGGTTTTGGTTCTACCCGTGCCGAAGCGAGACAGATGGTTAACCATAAATCAATCATGGTTAATAATGTGGTCGTTAACATTCCTTCTTATCAGGTTAAGGCTAACGATGTTATTACCGTTCGTGAAAAAGCGAAAAAACATACACGAATTGCCGATTCTATGAATATGGCAAAAGCAAACGGTTTTGTTGACTGGATCAGCGTCGACGACTCCAAGCTTGAAGCTGTGTATAAAAATGTTCCTGAACGCGCTGATCTTTCAGCCGAAATCAACGAACAGTTAATCGTCGAACTTTATTCTAAGTAGTGGAGTATATATTACATGTCAGCGACAGATGAGCTTCTTACACCGCGTACTATTAATGTACAGTCTTATAGCGAAACACACGCCAAGGTTGCACTAGAACCACTGGAACGTGGTTTTGGCCACACGCTGGGTAATGCCCTGCGTAGAATTTTACTATCTTCTATCGAAGGCAGTGCCATCGTCGAAGTGCAGATCGAAAACGTCGTACATGAGTACAGCACACTGGAAGGTGTACAGGAAGATGTACTGGAAATCCTGTTGAACCTGAAAGGCGTGGCATTAGTCATGCATGCCAACGAAGAGCAGACCATCACACTGAGTAAATCAGGTGCCGGTGTTGTTACTGCCGGTGATATTGAAACCGGTCATGATGTTGAAATCGTTAACCCTGACCACGTTATTGCTAACGTGAATAGCGACGGCGTATTGAACATCACCATGAAAGTGGTTAAAGGTCGTGGTTACCAGCCTTCAAATGCACGCAAGATCGATGCAGAATCAAACACTATCGGCAGCCTGCAACTGGATGCCTCTTTCAGCCCGATCCGTCGTGTTTCCTACAACGTAGAGAATGCACGTGTGGCTCAGAGTACTAACCTGGACAAGCTGATCATCGATCTGCAAACCAATGGTACGGTTGACCCTGAAGAAGCAATTCGCACCGCAGCGACAATTCTGCAAGCGCAACTTTCATCATTCGTTAACCTGCAAAGCATGGAAGACGAAGTTGCTGAGGAAGAAGAAGCAGATATCGATCCAATATTACTGCGTCCTGTTGACGAGCTTGAACTGACCGTACGTTCAGCAAACTGTCTGAAAGCAGAGAACATCTACTACATCGGTGACCTGATCCAGCGCACTGAGGTTGAATTGTTGAGAACGCCTAACCTGGGTAAGAAATCTTTAACAGAGATCAAAGACGTTCTGGCATCACACGGTCTGTCACTGGGTATCCAGTTAGAAAACTGGCCACCAGCTTCGATCCGCGAGAAAGAAGAAGCCGCAGCAGCGATCTGATAAATACGTAGAACCACGGCAGCAAATTTAATACAGCCATAAAACTATGGCACGAAGAGATAAAGGTTATAAATCATGCGTCATCATAAATCTGGCCGCAAGCTAAATAGAAACAGTAGTCATCGTAAAGCGATGTTTAGCAACATGGCTAACTCACTGTTCGATCATGAAATCATTAAAACAACATTGCCGAAAGCAAAAGAGCTGCGCCGTGTTGCTGAGCCTTTAATTACTCTGGCAAAGAATGATTCAGTTGCTAACCGCCGTTCAGCTTTTTCAAGCCTGCGCGATAAGGAAATGGTTGGCAAATTATTTACTGAACTAGCGCCACGTTACAAAGATCGTCCTGGCGGTTATACCCGCATCCTTAAATGCGGTTTCCGTTCTGGTGACGCTGCACCGATGGCTTACATCGAACTGGTTGATCGTCCTGAAGATGCAATAGCGGAAGATACTGAGTAGTTCAAACGGCCGTTTCGTCTTAAAATACGTTGACGCTTCGTAATTAGGCCAGCTGCATATTGCAGCTGGCTTTTTTATGCGTTTCGTCCGTTGTTTTCACCCCCGGGCTCAAGTACGGCCTAAGTCGATTACAAACATTGACAGACTCCTTCACCAGTTTTTTTAAACCTGCAGCTGTCGTATATTGATAAATCAAAATCTTCTGTTTCAACGCCCCGTTAATCTGCCCGATTAAGGCATTTTGATAACAGCCATAACCATCAGTCATTGACGGTTTTATATTATTTTCATTAAGTACAGATGGACATAACGCTTAGCAATATTGTGAGCCACGGCCTGCGTAATGTCGGCAATATTTAGCCAGTCTTACCCGGTCTTTGGCCTGGAGTCTTTTAGATCTCGGTTAAAAGTTTTTTTTGGATATCCTGGCATGAACATGATTATCCGATAATACTTGACTATTTTACTTGGTTATTTATCATTGATAGAGTACTCAACCAGGAGAGCCTATTATGCATATTCGTACCACAACAGACCCCGTCACTTTACGCGATGTTCCTGATCCTGAACACCACCCCTGCCTGTACGAAGGTGATGGCGTCAACGGTCTGGAAATTTATTTTGAAAATGAAGAAAACAAGAGAATTTATATGGAACTGGAGCTAGAAGATAAAAAGGTGTTAATGGGCAATGATTCAGACGATTATATTGCCGAAGGTTAATAAGCGCTGAAAAACTGTCAGTCTGGTCGCCCGGTTTGCCGGGAGGCTGGCTAGAATTAAAAGGATCGACACGACAGATGTTAACCGTCACACCGTGACCGTCCGGTCATGGTGTGAGCTTCGTCTTCAGAATTAAACGTGTGAATAAGAACAGTCTGATCATGACTCCACAAAATAGCGGTGCTAATATAATCGCGTATATTCTCTATTTCACTGAGAAAGGTGATTCAAATGACATACATACAGAAAGCACCTGACGTTGAATTCAAGCTGGCTATCGGTCTGCCCGAAGTCACTGATTACAGCCGGGGCTACGACTTGCCGCAACATAAAGCTGAAGTTTATGCCGTGTTTGAAGCCAGGCTGAAAAAAGCCTTCCCTGAGGGTTTTAGGATTAATACGTTTGTCTTTGGCCGCGTTACCAGCAGGCACTAAGCTCGTGTCATACCAAAAGTGCCTTGGACATGTCTGAAAAGCGTTTATTGATAACGGGCGGCTCCGGCTTTATCGGCTCACGGCTGGTTCCTGTGTTATCTGGACTGGGTTATGCGGTGACGGTGCTGACGCGCACTCCGGAGAAAACCGCTCAGCAATTCAATCAAACTGTTCTCGCGATAAATCAACTCGATGAGCTTACTGATACGGATGTTTTTGATGTTGTTATTAATCTGGCCGGTCAGGGAATAGCAGGCAAACGCTGGACACCGGGCATCAAAAAACAATTACGTGATAGCCGTATAATCACTACGAAAAAATTAATCAATTATCTGCAAACTGTCGAGAGAAAGCCTGAATTACTTATCAGCGGGTCAGCCGCTGGTTATTATGGTGACCAGGGCGAAAAGTTTATCGATGAACAAATGTCCGGTGATAGCAGTTTTTCCAGCAAACTTTGCCTTGACTGGGAACATGAAGCGCAACGCGCAGAGGCAGTGGGAATACGAACGTGTTATTTGCGAACAGGTATTGTATTAGGTAAAAACGGCGGTGCATTGTCTAAAATGCTGCCCGCATTCAAGCTGGGTTTAGGTGGGCCAATGGGTAATGGTCAGCAATGGATGTCATGGATTCATATTGATGACCTGATTGGCATATTGCTTCATATCATCAACAACAAAGACATTAAGGGGGCTGTCAATGGCACTGCGCCAAACCCTGTAACGAATAAAGTATTTTCATCAACCCTGGCAGGTGTATTAAAACGCCCTGCGTTCTTGCCGATGCCTGCGTTCGTACTGAAACTGATGCTGGGTGAAATGGCACAAGAGCTGCTGTTATCGGGGCAGCGCGTTATGCCAAAGAAAATGCTGGATGCAGCTTATGATTTTCAGTATGCAGACCTCGAAAACGCCTTGCGTGACGCAGTACAATACTAAAATAACTGTTTAAGAGAAAGTGAAATGGGGTTGAAGGGTTAAACCCGACTAACTCTAATCATCGCTTCGTGGCCATTACCAGCCTGATACAAGAATAACAAAATAACGCCCAAAATCCTCTGTGTTTTCCCCCGGTTCTTCATGGCTATCCTCGCCCTCAGCATTGATGTTAATCTCTTTTAATTCGATGATATAACCGGCATCGTTAATCATCGATTTCAGTTTCCTGTAACTCCCGGTCATTTTAATACTGTTGCACGACACCAGACTAAATTGCGATAGTTCTAAGCGCTGATCTGCTTTATTTTTGATGACGTATCGAATATAACCAAGTGAATCTGCCGATGGGTTTAAAGCCTGTTGATTTTCGGGATGTGGATAGAACCCCCTTTTTTCTGTTTCGATATCCTCGATGACCGATAGTATGAAAGAAACAAGAGACTGATTGATCCAGTTGATGGTTTGCTGTCTTTCATGTTCATCATCGATACGTGGTTTAAATAAAATAGCGAGGTCGGACTTATCGAGCAGTTTTTTAATAAAAGACATCAGACAACTATAGTCTAACTTGCCTTATGCTGCCCGCCCGAGGATGCGTTTCAGATAGATGCCAGTGTATGAACCGGGTGTTTCTGCGACTTCCTCAGGCGTGCCGGTGGCGATGATCCTGCCGCCCTTGTAACCGCCTTCCGGTCCCAGGTCGATGATCCAGTCTGCCATCTTTATGATGTCGAGATTATGTTCGATGACGATGATGGTGTTGCCGTGGTCGCGCAGTCGGATCAACACGTCGAGTAATTGCTGCACGTCATAAAAATGCAGACCGGTGGTTGGCTCGTCCAGGATGTAAGCGGTCTGGCCGGTGTCTCGTTTGGAAAGCTCTTTGGATAGTTTGATGCGTTGGGCTTCACCGCCGGAGAGTGTGGTAGCGCGTTGCCCCAGTGTGATGTAACCCAGGCCGACATCCATCAGCGTCTGCAGTTTTCGTTTCAGTACCGGAATGGCATCGAAGAAAACCAGCGCATCTTCGATGGTCATATCCAGCACCTGGTGAATATTTTTGCCTTTATATTTTATCTCCAGCGTTTCGCGGTTGTAACGCTGGGTTTTGCAGACATCGCAATCCACATACACGTCTGGCAGAAAATGCATCTCGACCTTGATCACGCCGTCACCCTGACAGGCTTCACAGCGGCCACCTTTGACATTAAAGCTGAAACGTCCGGGTTTATAGCCGCGGGAACGTGATTCCTGCGTAGCAGAAAACAGTTCGCGGATCGGGGTGAACAGGCCGGTGTAGGTCGCCGGATTGGAACGCGGCGTGCGACCGATGGGCGACTGGTCGATATCGACGACCTTATCGAAATGGCCGACACCTTCGAACGAGTCATGCGGCGCGGCGGACATCGAATTATTGTTGATCGCTTTGGCCAGGATCGGGTACAGCGTGTCGTTGATCAGGGTCGATTTGCCTGACCCGGAAACACCTGTGACACAGGTGAACAGGCCGACCGGGATGCTGATATCGACATGGTTTAAATTATTGCCACTGGCACCGGTGATGCGGAATTCATCGCCACTGTGTGGCGTACGACTTTCAGGAACCTTTATCTGCCGGCTGCCGGAAAGGTACTGCCCGGTGAGCGACTGTTTGTTTTTCATGATCTGCTGCGGTGTGCCGTCGGCGATGATCTCGCCACCGTGTACGCCTGCGCCGGGGCCGATATCGATGACATGGTCGGCGCTCATGATAGCGTCTTCATCGTGCTCGACCACGATGACGGTGTTGCCAATATCTCGCAGATGATTCAGTGTAGTGATCAGACGGTCATTGTCACGCTGGTGCAGACCGATGGAGGGTTCGTCAAGAATGTACATCACGCCGACCAGGCCGGCACCGATCTGGCTGGCGAGACGAATGCGCTGTGATTCGCCGCCAGACAGCGTGTCTGAACTGCGATCCAGTGTCAGGTATTCCAGTCCGACATTTACCAGAAAATGTAGCCGCGTCGAGATTTCACGGTTAATCTTTTTTGCAATCTCGCCGCGATGCCCGGCCAGTTTCAGCGTGTCAAAAAACTCGAACGATTTTTCGATGGGCATGGCTGTGAGCTCGGCCAGCGTTTTATCCTGGATGAAAACGTGACGCGCGGCTTCATTCAAACGGGTGCCGTGGCATTCCGGGCAGGGTTGTACAGAAAGAAATTTGGCCAGCTCTTCGCGCACAAGGTTGGATTCGGTTTCGCGGTAACGCCGTTCCATGGTGTGTAGCACGCCTTCAAATTTGTGTGTGCGTTGTTTGCCGCGGCGACCGGCATGCCCCGGGTAATTAAACGTGATCTTCTCAGCGCCGCTGCCATACATCAGTAATTTTCGGGTTTTGGCGGGTAACTCTTTAAAAGGGACCTCGATATCGAATCCGAAATGTTTGGCCAGTGATTGAATGATGCTGAAATAGTAGGCGTTTCGTCGATCCCAGCCGCGGATGGCACCGCCGGCCAGGCTCAGGTGGTCGGTGATGACGCGATCCGGGTCGAAGAAATTATTGTGTCCCAGGCCTTCGCATTCCGGGCAGGCACCGGCGGGGTTGTTGAACGAAAACAGACGCGGTTCCAGTTCTTGCAGGCTGTAACCACAATGCGGGCAGGCAAATTTAGCAGAGAAGATCAGTTCGTTTTTGTCTTTGTCTCCGGCATCCATCCAGGCGATGGTGGCAACATCATTGGCCAGCAACAGAGCCGTTTCAAAGGATTCGGCGAGACGGGTTTTGATGTCTCCACGGACTTTGAAACGATCTACCACCACTTCGATGTTGTGTTTCTTTTTGGCGTCGATCTCGGGTATTTCATCGAGTTCGTAAACCCTGCCGTCGATGCGCACGCGGATGAATCCCTGCTGTTTGAAATCGCTGAACAGGTTCAGGTGTTCGCCTTTGCGGTCACGGATCACCGGTGCCAGCAACATCAGCTTGCTGCCTTCGGGCAGTGCCAGCACCTGGTCGACCATTTGGCTGATGGTCTGTGCTTCTAATTCGATGTCGTGTTCGGGGCAGCGCGGCGTGCCGGCGCGGGCGAACAGCAGGCGCAGGTAATCATAGATCTCGGTGATGGTGCCGACAGTGGAGCGCGGGTTGTGCGAGGTGGTTTTCTGCTCGATAGAGATCGCCGGTGACAGGCCTTCGATGGTATCAACATCGGGCTTTTCCATCATCGATAAAAACTGCCGGGCGTAGGTGGAAAGCGACTGTACATAACGGCGCTGGCCTTCAGCAAAGATGGTATCAAATGCCAGTGAGGATTTTCCCGAACCGGATAAACCGGTAATCACGATCAGTTTGTCGCGAGGGATGTCGAGGTCGATGTTTTTGAGATTGTGGGTGCGCGCCCCGCGAATCTGGATGGTATCCATAAATAGAATCAGCGTAAATTAAGCAATCTGATAGAATGCCGTCTTTTAGCTTTTTCGGCAATAGCCCGGCCGGAATATTTTTAATGTCTATGCCACGATGAATCAACAGATCTCTAATAATCTGGCCGCGCAGGAGCGCAGCGCCGCCATTTCACTGGCGACTATCTACGCTTTCCGCATGCTCGGGCTGTTCATGATTTTACCGGTGTTTGCACTCTATGCTGACCATCTGCCCGGTGCGACGCCGTTCCTCATGGGGCTGGCGCTGGGTGCTTATGGCCTGACCCAGGCTATATTGCAGATTCCGTTCGGTATGCTGTCCGACCGCATCGGCCGTAAACCGGTGATCTTTTTTGGTCTGCTCATCTTCGCCGCAGGCTCTTTGATCGCCGGTAGCGCCGAGAGTATCGAAGGCGTTATCATCGGACGTGCGATACAGGGCGGCGGTGCCATCGCTGCTGCGTTGATGGCGCTGGCGGCCGACCTGTCGCGCGAAGAACACCGCACCAAAATGATGGCGCTGATCGGTGTTAGCATCGGCGCCTCGTTTGCTATCTCGATGGTGAGCGGCCCCATCGTCAATGACCTGGTCGGTATCAGCGGCATCTTTTATGGCACCGCGATACTGGCGGTGTTCGGCATCGTAATCCTGTACTTTTTTGTGCCTGATCCACCCAGCAGTCACTTTCACCGTGACGCCGAGGTCGAAACCCGCTCCTTATTGTCGGTGCTGAAAAATATGCAGTTATTGCGCCTGGATTTCGGCATCCTGGTCCTGCATTTCGTGCTGATGTGTGTGTTCCAGGTGATGCCGCTGGTGTTGCAGAATGAGCTGGGTTTCGACTCGCACCAGCACTGGAAAATCTACCTGCCGGTCTTTATTTTATCGCTGGTCCTGATGGTGCCATTCATCATCATCGGCGAACGCAAAAAGGCGATGAAGCCGGTTTTTGTCGGTGCGATCGGCTGCATGATTATTGCGGTGCTGCTGTTCATGGAAACGCCCGTGCTGTGGCTGACTATCCTGGCGCTGGTCATCTTTTTTACCGGCATCAACCTGCTGGAAGCATCGCTGCCTTCGCTCATCACTAAAACCGCACCGGCGACACAGAAAGGCACAGCCATGGGTGTGTACTCCAGTAGCCAGTTTCTGGGCGCGTTTGCCGGCGGTGCCATCGGCGGCCTCGCGCATCAGTACTGGGGCGATGAGGGCGTGTATATTACCGTGCTGGCCGCGTTGCTATTCTGGCTGGTTCTGGCGGTCACCATGAAAAAACCATCACAATTAAGTACTTATCTTTTGAACGTAAAAGATGTCAGTGTCGAGCAGTTGCTGGCAGTGAAAGGTGTGGTCGAAGCATCGTTGATCGATGATGAGAAAGAGCACGGCCGGGTGGCTTATTTAAAAGTGAAAAAACATATCCTTGATGAAGAAAAATTGCTATCGTTAGCAGTCGAAAATTAATCAAAATCAGATAGTGAAATAAGGGCGGAGAATTATGGCTGGTGTAAATAAAGTAATTTTAGTTGGTAATCTGGGAAAGGACCCTGAAGTTAAATATATGCCCAGTGGTGATGCAGTAGCGAATATTACGCTGGCTACCTCTGATACATGGAAAGATAAAAGCTCCGGTGAAAAGAAAGAAAAAACTGAGTGGCATCGCGTGGTTTTTTTCGGCAAGCTGGCAGAGATCGCTGGTCAGTATCTGAAGAAAGGTTCAAAAATTTATGTCGAAGGCCAGTTGCAAACCCGTAAATGGCAGGGTCAGGATGGACAGGATCGTTACACCACTGAAGTTGTCGTCAGAGGTTTCAACGGCACTATGCAGATGCTGGACAGTCGAGGCGGTGAAGGTGGTTTTGCACCCGCGCAACAGTCAGCACCTGCACAACAGAAACCACAGGCGGCACCAGCGATGGTTGATGATGGTTTTGATGATGACATTCCGTTCTAAAAAACATTCAGGATTAACTTGCTAAATAATGTCTTCAAGCCCCTGAACACAGGGGCTTTTTTATCCTGCTGTTTAAACCGTTAACAGCGGGCTAAATAGTGACAGCTGTTCGGTGATATTTGCGTATTTAACTTCTATAATTTGACAGTCTATTTTGAATCTTGAATCAAACAAATTTTTAAGGGATAGCTATGTGTGGAATTGTCGGCGCGGTCGCTGAACGTAATGTAACGCCAATTTTGTTAGAAGGACTTCGACGTCTGGAATATCGCGGTTATGACTCGGCTGGTATTGCGGTGCTTGATAAGGGTGACTGCATCAGCCGTGTGCGTCGTGTCGGCAAGGTCAAAGAGCTGGCCGCTGCGTTGGAAAAAACCGAAATACGCGGCGTGCTCGGTGTGGCGCATACACGCTGGGCGACGCATGGCGAACCCAGTGAGCAGAATGCGCACCCGCATGTTTGCAACAAGTCCGTGGTCATCGTACACAACGGCATCATCGAAAACCATAGCCAGTTGCGTGCGCAGCAAAGCCAGGAAGGTTTCAATTTTACCTCACAGACCGATACCGAAGTCGCTGTGCACCAGATCGAGCACTATCTGAAACAGCAGGGTGATCTCCTTGAGGCCGTGCGCCTCGCGGTCGCTGATTTCGAAGGCGCATATGCCCTCGGCGTGATGTCCAACAGCGAAAGCAATCGTCTGATCGCCACCCGCCGTGGCAGCCCGCTGGTGATCGGGGTCGGCATCGGCGAATATTTTATCGCTTCTGATGCTGCCGCTTTACTGCCGGTAACCCGTCGTTTTATCTATCTCGAGGAAGGTGATATCGCCGATATCCGCACCAATGCGCTGATTATCTATGATGATCAAGGCCAGGTCGTGGAACGTGAGATTAAGGAATCCGAACTAAGCGCGGACGCCACCGCCAAGGGTGAATATCGCCACTACATGCTGAAAGAAATCCATGAGCAGCAGTCCTGTCTGGTCGATATTCTGGAAGGCCGCATCGTCGACGGGCAGTTGCTTGATAGCGCTTTTGGTGTCGGCGCAGAAAAAATTCTTGATCAGGTCAAAGCCGTGCAGATCATCGCCTGCGGCACCAGCTACCACGCCGGCCTGGTCGCGCGTTACTGGATCGAAGCCATCGCCGGCGTACCTTGCCGGGTCGAAGTCGCGAGTGAGTACCGCTACCGCAAAACCGTATTGCTGGATGGTACGCTGGTGGTGACCATCTCACAGTCCGGTGAGACCGCCGACACGCTGGCTGCGCTACGCGCGATCAAGGAAGTGACCAACCTGACGCTGACCGTGTGCAACGTGCCGGAAAGCTCACTGGTGCGAGAGAGTGAGCTTAAACTGATGACACGCGCCGGCCCCGAGATCGGCGTAGCTTCGACCAAGGCATTTACTACCCAGCTGGTCGCTTTGTTGATGCTGGTGGTGGCGCTTGGCAAGCGCCGTGATTTATCCGCCGATAAAATCAAAGCCCTGTTCCAGCAGGCGCAGGCGCTGCCAGCGTTGATCGAACGTGTATTGCAGGAAAAAAACGCCATCGAAAACTGGGCGCACGAGTTTGAAGATATGGATAACGCGATCTTTATCGGCCGCGGCACGCTGTTTCCGATAGCCCTGGAAGGCGCGCTGAAACTCAAAGAGATTTCCTATATCCACGCAGACGCTTACCCGGCCGGTGAGTTGAAGCACGGCCCCATCGCTCTGATCGACCAGGACATGCCGACCATCGCGATTATTTCGATGGACGGTTTCGAGGGCAAGATAAAATCCAATATTCAGGAGATCATGGCGCGCGGCGGCAAGGTGTTTTTGTTCGCCGATGAGCGGCTGGATGTCAGCGATCTGGGTGAAGGTTGTCGCGTGATCAAAGTCCCGGCAGTGGAAGTCGATCTGGCACCGGTACTGTTTGTTGTGCCGTTGCAGTTGTTCTCGTATTTTGTCGCGGTACACAAAGGCACCGATGTCGATCAGCCCAGAAACCTGGCGAAATCGGTGACGGTCGAATAAAGCAAGCTTGAAGGTTGGGGTGGCGAAGGAACTCCAACGCAACCGCCGGACGAAGCAATAGGAAAACAGGGCTAAATCACGGCCAAACACAGTGGTAGATATTGCTGCGGCTGGCAAGGTATAATTAGCGCCCAAGAAGTCCACATTTTTCAGGTACGAATGCCCCCTAAGTCCACCGCCACAACTCGCAAGTTATTTATCAAAACCTACGGCTGCCAGATGAATGAATACGATTCATCGCGTATCTCCGATGTACTCGCGAATTCACACAACCTCGAACTCACAAACGACCCTGAAGAAGCCGATGTGCTGCTGCTGAATACCTGTTCGATCCGGGAAAAAGCCCAGGAAAAAGTGTTTTCGCAGCTTGGTCGCTGGAAGAACTGGAAAAATGACAAACCGGATCTGGTGATCGGCGTCGGCGGCTGTGTCGCCAGCCAGGAAGGGGCCGAGATACAGAAACGTGCACCTTATGTCGACGTGGTGTTCGGCCCGCAGACCATTCACCGTTTGCCGGAGATGATATCGGGCGTTAGTGAGACCCATAAAAAAGTGGTCGACATCAGTTTTCCCGAGATCGAAAAATTCGACTGCATGCCAGAACCGAAAGCCGATGGTCCGGCCGCTTTTGTTTCCATCATGGAAGGTTGCAGCAAGTATTGCAGCTTCTGTGTGGTGCCTTATACCCGCGGTGAAGAAGTCAGTCGGCCGTTCGATGACGTGCTGGCCGAGGTGGCGGGTCTGGCTGAGCAGGGCGTGCGCGAGGTCAATCTGCTGGGGCAGAACGTCAACGCTTATCGCGGTGCCATGCAGGGTGAAGACGGCGAAGAGTTGTTCGCTGATCTGGCATTGTTGATCAATTATGTCGCCGCCATCGATGGTATCGACCGCATCCGTTTTACCACCTCGCACCCGATGGAATTTAATGATGATCTGATCGAGGTCTACGCGCAGGTACCTGAGCTGGTTAGCTTCCTGCATCTGCCGGTGCAGAGCGGCTCCGATAAAGTGCTGGCAGCGATGAAACGCGGCCATACCGCCGAACAGTATAAAGACATCATTCGCCGACTAAAAATTGCGCGCCCGGACATCTCGATCTCTTCCGATTTTATCGTCGGTTTTCCTGATGAGAACGATGAAGATTTTGCCGACACCATGAAGCTGATCGAAGAAGTCGGCTTCGATCATTCCTTCAGTTTTATCTACAGCGCACGCCCCGGCACACCGGCAGCGGGATTGTTCGACAATACCACCGACCTCATCAAAAAACATCGCCTCGGCATCTTACAGGATGTCATCGCATCGAATGCGGCGGCGATCAACCAGCAGATGGTCGGTACGATACAGTCGGTGCTGGTCGATGGCATCTCCCGTAAAAGCGAAAGCCAGGTCACCGGCCGCACGGAAAATAATCGCAAGGTGAATTTTACCGGTGATAAAAACCTGATCGGCCATTTCATCGATGTGAAGATCACCGAAGCACGCACCAATTCCTTGCAGGGTGAGTTCGTCGGTTTTTCTTTGATAGATAATCCGGCGCAGCGCAAACTTGCGTGACATTTATGAGTCCTAAACCTTAATGCGTAATCCTGAACATAAAATGTCCAGCGGGCAGGTTCCACCAAAAGTCACAAATATTCAATTTGAGTTAACGCCCGCAGACAATCAGCGGCTGGCGAACCTGTGCGGCCCGGTCAACCAGAACCTGCACCAGATCGAAGATTTTTATGATGTAAAAATTAACTGTCGCGGTAATCAGTTTGAAATTGGTGGTGAAGGCCGGCGTTTAAAAACCGTGAAGAGCGCGATTTTGACGCTTTATAATGTGGCCGGACACGAGACCCTGTCGGCCGCGACGGTACAGTTATATCTGAATGATAATGTCGAAGATGACAGAACCGCGAGCGTTAAAAACCGTCACGGCAAGATCAGCGGTCGCGGTAAAAGTCAGCAGCAGTATCTTGAGCAGATAAGTTCGAATGATCTGACCATCGGTGTTGGCCCGGCGGGTACCGGTAAAACCTATCTCGCGGTGGCGAGTGCGGTCGAAGCGCTGGAGAGCGATCTGGTCGATCGTCTGATTCTGGTGCGTCCTGCGGTCGAAGCCGGCGAGCGCCTGGGTTTTCTGCCAGGTGATCTGTCGCAGAAGATCGACCCCTATCTGCGCCCGATGTATGATGCCTTGTTTGAGATGCTGGGTCAGCAGAAGGTGGCAAAATATATTGAGCGCAACATCATCGAGATCGCGCCGCTGGCTTACATGCGTGGTCGCACGCTGAATGATGCATTCATTATTCTGGATGAAGCGCAGAATACCACCATCGACCAGATGAAAATGTTTCTGACACGCATCGGTTTCGGTTCCAAGTCGGTCATCACCGGCGACATCACCCAGGTCGATCTGCCGCGTGATAAAACATCGGGTCTGCGCCATGCTTTAAAAATATTATCGGACATCGAAGGCGTCGGTATCACCCAGTTTCACAAAGGTGACATCGTTCGCCATCCGCTGGTGAAAAAAATCGTGCATGCATACGAACAGGACGAGTCGAAATAACGGTTCGCCGTTAATAATAACGAATATGATACTCACAGCTGACGTTACAATTTCGGATGCGCTGACTTCAGAAGTCGGCGAGTCAGGCGATGACGATGTTCCCGAACCGGGATTGTTGCAAACCTGGGCGGCCGCCGCCTACCTGGATAAAAAACCTGCCGTCGCCAGCCTGCTGGTGACCACCTCTGCCGAGATACAGCAACTCAATAAACAATACCGCGACAAAGACAAAGCGACAAACGTTTTATCTTTTCCCATGCAATCACCCGAAGAAGTGGACGTTTGCCTTCTGGGCGACATTGTTTTATGCGCGGAAGTTATCGAGCAGGAAGCCGCACAACAATCAAAGACCAGCAGGTCACACTGGGCGCACATGGTGGTGCACGGCATGCTGCATCTGCAGGGTTACGACCACATGAATAACGTCGATGCGGAAGAAATGGAACAGCTGGAAATCACAATCCTGGCACAAATCGGTTTCGACAGTCCCTATGAATATTCTACCAATAAAGCATAAATAAAGAATCGACATGAAAAATGAAAATGAAAAAATAAGCTGGTTCGCTGCTTTGAAAAACAGATTTTTTGAAAAGAAAAATGATCGCACACAGTTATTGCAGCACCTGCGCGATGCACAGCGCAAGGGTGTGATCAGTCTGGATGCCTTGATGATGATCGAAGGCGTGTTTCAGGTGACCGAGATGCAGGTGCGAGACATCATGGTGCCGCGTTCTCACCTGGTCGTCATTCAGGAAGACCTCGGCGTTGAAGACATGCTGGCCATCGTAGCCAACTCCGGCCATTCACGTTTCCCGGTAATTGATGAAGGTCTCGATGAGGTGGTCGGCATCTTGCTGGCAAAAGATTTGACACATTATAACGATGAAGCCAGTCGAAAAAAATTCGAGATAAAAGATATCCTGCGCCCCGCCGTGTTCGTGCCGGAGAGCAAACGCCTCAACGTGCTGCTGAAAGATTTTCGTGAGAGCCGCAATCATATGGCGATGGTGATCGATGAATACGGCGGTGTGGCTGGCGTGGTTACCATCGAAGATGTGCTGGAACAGATCGTCGGCGAGATCGATGATGAACATGACGCGGCGGACGTGACCAATATTCGGCGCAGTGGTTTTCAGCGCTACAGCGTGCGCGGCCTGACACCACTCGATGAGTTCAATCAGTATTTTGATTCGAAACTGACGCACGATAAATTTGAAACCATCGCCGGCCTGGTCACTTTCGAACTGGGTCATCTTCCAGAAAGAGGCGAAGAAGTCAGCATCGGTAATTTTCATTTTAAAGTAATCAGTGCGAATTCACGTCGCATCAATAATATGCAGGTGAGCCTCTTATCGGACAATGAAGCAGGTGGTCCTGCTGAGAAAGATGAGGTTGATGAGGAAATGAAAATCAGCGTTGCCGGTAGCGATAACTAAAGATGGAAAATAAACTATGGCGGTTGCAATGGCCGTTGTTGAGTTTTATTTCCGGTGCTTTGACCACGCTGGCGTTCGCGCCATTTGATCTTAGCTGGCTGGTTTTTTTAACGCTGGCTGTACCTTTTTATCTGTGGAATCGGCTGGACGCGAAGCAGGCCGCGATCAGCGGCTGGTTGTTTGCGCTGGGATTGCAATGTACCGGTGTTAGCTGGATCTACTACAGTCTGCATGTTCATGGCAGCGCACCCATGCTATTCGCTGTACTGCTCATTTTTTTATTGAGCTGTTACCTAAGTCTCTATATCGCACTGGCTGCCTACATGGTAAACCGCTTCCTGCCCGAAAAAACGGCGCTGCGATTGATGCTTTTCTATCCGGCAAGCTGGGTGCTTTTCGAATGGTTGCAGGGTTATGTGATGACCGGTTTTGCCTGGATGCAGTTAGGTTATACGCAGATCGATTATCCGCTTTCAGGCTTCGCCCCGATCACAGGCAACCACGCGGTCGGTGGCTTCATCGCGGTTTGTGCGGGTGCGATCGTGTTGTTGAGTAAACGCTACAGACAGTTAACTTTCAGGACAGCGCTTGTTGTGTTCCTACCCGTACTGGTTCTGTGGCTGGCTGGAGGCTTACTGAAAAATGTCAGCTGGACGCAGGCAGATGGTGAGCCGATAACTGTCAGCGTGATCCAGGGTAACATCCCACAAAAAGTTAAATGGAAGTCACACATGAAACAGCCGACCCTGGATCTGTACCGCGACCTGACCCTGTCGCAGGAAGATGTCGATTTGATTATCTGGCCGGAGACTGCGGTGCCTGATTACTGGTACCGTGTGGTGCCATATATCCGCCAGCTGCGTGACGAGATGGAAAAACGCAACACGGATCTGCTGCTCGGTATCTTCGTAAAAAATGACGATAAACGCCTGTTGAACAGTGTTTTGAATGTGAATGGTGAATCTTATAACAAACGCCACCTGGTGCCTCTGGGCGAATATATCCCGCTACGTTTTCTCATCGAATTCTTTAATAAATTTGTCAAAATACCGATGTCTGATATCGCTTCGGGGGATGATGAGCAGCCGCTGCTGGTTGCGGCCGGGGTGCCGGTAGGTGTATCCATCTGTTTCGAAGAGGCCTTTGCGCGCGATGTGATCAAGGATCTGCCGGAAGCGAAGATACTGGTCAACGTCAGTAATGATGCCTGGTTTGAAGATTCTATCGAGCCGCATCAGCACCATGCTATCGCACGCATGCGCGCGCTGGAAGCCGGGCGTTACATGATCCGTTCTACCAACACCGGCATCACCTCTTTTATCGGCCCACATGGTGAGGTCATCAAGCGCTTGCCGCAGTTTGAGGTCGGTGTATTGAAAGCTGAAGTGCAGCCGCTCAGCGGTGCTACGCCGTTCGCACGTTGGGGAGACTGGTTGATCGTTGGCCTGAGCAGTTTGTTGCTGTTGGGTTTTGCTGTTTTGAAAAGAAGGCAGGCAGAAAACTAGCCAGCGTTTAAAGGCTGTTGTTTTCCGGTTTGCTCTGGCTGAATCGTTCCAGCTCGACGCGGGTGTGGTCGGCCACAGACAGAAACAGGTCGACCACTTTGCGTTCGACTATTTCAATATCCAGCATCAGCCAGTCGTAAAATTCTGCGCTGGTTTCCATCATGTATTCGGCAGCATCGTTGATGTCGCGTTTGATATATTCACCGATTTCATGAGCTTCTTCAGCGCTGAGTTCGCCGAGATGGATCGCCTGATGTTTTGCCAGGTTCAACGCTTTCTGTAATGACATATCATTCGGCTCGGCCAGCTCAAATGCTTCGCGCATCTCCCTTATCATCTGGTTGTAAGCTGTGATGAGATGGTTTGCCGGTTTTATCTGTAGCGGTATCATGCTGTCCTGTGTTGTAACTTCTGTTTCGGTTGAAGTAGCTAAAAATGCTTACCAGAATGAAACGAATCCTTTATGTCGTCTCGGTGCTAGTGTATCCTTTCACTCTGTTGAAACACTGTCCATGAGTTAATTTATAGCCCACAATTTTCCGGCATGTGACGTCACCCGACGAACTGCACTTTTTATTAAAAAATATTATGAATGAAGAATATCAGGCCCAGAAAATAGAAGAAAACGTACAAAAAATCTGGGAAAAAAAATCCGTTTTTCGTGCTGTTGAAGATTCGACAAAAGAAAAATTTTATTGTCTGGCGATGTTTCCTTACCCCAGCGGTCGTTTGCACATGGGACACGTGCGTAACTATTCCATTGGTGATGTGATCTCTCGCTATCAACGTATGTCAGGTAAAAACGTATTACAGCCGATGGGTTGGGATGCCTTTGGCCTGCCGGCAGAAAACGCCGCGATAAAAAATAAAGTGGCACCGGCAAAGTGGACTTACGAAAATATCGACTACATGCGCAAGCAGTTAAAACGCCTGGGTTTTGCCTACGACTGGGATCGCGAACTCGCTACCTGTAAGCCGGATTATTATCGCTGGGAACAATGGTTGTTCACCCGCCTGTTCAAAAAAGGTCTGGCCTATAAAAAAACCGCAGGCGTCAACTGGTGCCCGAATGATTTAACCGTGCTGGCAAACGAGCAGGTGATCGACGGTAAATGCTGGCGCTGTGATACCGAGGTAGAGCGCCGTGAGATTTCGCAATGGTTCATGAAGATCACCGATTACGCCGAGCAACTGCTGGACGATCTCGATCAGCTCGACGGCTGGCCGGAGCAGGTGCGCACCATGCAACGCAACTGGATCGGTCGCTCCACCGGGGTAGAGTTGCAGTTCGAAATCGATGGCCACGCAGATGATATGGCACCGCTGACGGTCTACACTACACGCGCCGACACCCTGATGGGCGTGACCTACGTCGCGGTCGCCGCCGAACATGCGTTGGCAAAAAAAGCCGCGGAGAATAATCCCGAGCTGCAGGTTTTCATCGATGCCTGTAAAACTACCAGCGTGGCCGAAGCTGATGTTGCCACCATGGAAAAGAAAGGCATGGCGACCGGCTTTATGGCAACACACCCGATTACTGGCGAACAGGTGCCGGTGTGGGTGGCGAATTTTGTGCTGATCGATTATGGATCAGGCGCTGTGATGTCGGTGCCGGCGCACGATAGTCGTGATTATGCCTTTGCCAAAACCTACGGTCTGCCGATCAAACAGGTGATCTATCCTGCCGACGGCAGTGACGTTTCGGTTGAAGCCATGAATGATGAAAGCGGGGCCTATGTGGAAAAAGGTCTGCTTAAAAATTCTGCTGAGTTCGATGGTTTAACCTCCGAGCAGGCGGTCGACGCCATCGCCGAAAAACTGGCCGGCATGGGCAAAGGCGAAAAACAGATTAACTACCGTCTGCGCGACTGGGGTGTTTCCCGTCAGCGTTACTGGGGTACGCCGATTCCGATTATCCACTGTGACAGGTGTGGCACCGTGCCGGTGCCGGAAGACCAGTTGCCGGTGGTGTTGCCGGAAGACATTGCCTACGGCGATGATGTCGGTTCACCGATCAAAAAGATGCCGGAATTTTATGAGACCAGCTGCCCGCAATGCGGCGGCAAGGCCGAGCGCGAGACCGACACTTTTGACACCTTCTTCGAGTCCTCCTGGTATTACGCACGTTTCACCTGCCCGGATGCCGACAGCATGCTCGATGAACGCGCAAAATACTGGGCACCGGTGGATCAGTACATCGGCGGTATCGAACACGCCGTGTTACATCTTTTATACGCGCGTTTCTTCCATAAACTGATGCGCGATGAAGGCCTGCTGGACAGCAACGAGCCGTTCAAAAATCTGCTGACCCAGGGTATGGTTTTAAAAGACGGCAGCAAGATGTCCAAGTCCAAAGGCAACACGGTTGACCCGCAGCAGCTCATCGAAAAATATGGCGCGGATACTGTGCGCCTGTTTATCCTGTTCGCAGCACCACCCGACCAGTCGCTGGAATGGAACGACGAAGGCGTCGATGGCGCGGCGCGTTTTCTCAAACGTTTATGGAAACTGGTGCACACACATGTCTCGCAGCAAATAGATGTTGTCGCTTTAGACGTGGACGCACTGAGCGCCGAACAAAAAAATATGCGCCGCAAACTGCATGAGACCATCGCCAAAGTCAGCGATGATATCGGCCGTCGCCACACCTTCAACACTGCGATCGCTGCGGTGATGGAGCTGATGAATGAGTTGGGTAAATTTGATGATGACAGCGAGCAGGGTGTTGCTGTCATGCGCGAGGCTGTCGAAAACATCGTGCTGCTGTTATCGCCGATTGTGCCGCACATCACGCAGCAACTGTGGAATGATCTGGGGCATGATGAATTGCTGGCGGATGCATCGTGGCCGCAGAGCGACGAGTCAGCGATGGTCAGAGATGAGATCGAACTGGTGGTGCAGGTGAACGGCAAGCTGCGTTCCAAAATCAACGTTGCCGCCGATGCCGATAAAGACAGCATCGAAACGGCGGCGCTGGCGGATGGAAAAATTGTGGCCAACATCGAAGGCAAAACCGTGCGTAAGATTATCGTGGTGCCGGGGCGTCTGGTGAATATCGTGGCGAATTAGTATGGATATGATCAGCGACCAGTTTGCAAAAAAATATCTACGTGTTTTTGTTTGTTTAACACTTGCGCTGAGTCTTTACGCCTGTGGTTTTCAGCTGCGTGGTTCGATAAATTTATCCAGTGATATGTCACCCATCTATATCGAGCAGAACAGCTTGTTCGATCTGGCGCGTGAAATAAAAACCTTGCTGGCGTCAAACAAGATAGCGGTTGTAGAAAATGCGCAGCAATCAAAATCTCAGCTGACCCTGTTGAACGAAGAAAAAAACCAGCGCGTGCTTTCGGTCGATGGCAGTGGTCAGGCGCGGGAATATTTATTATCTTACAAAGTAAATTTTGTTATAAAAACAAATCAGCAAAATAATATCGAAACTGCAGCAGCTCAGGATTCTATCACTGTGAACCGTAGCTGGTTGTTCGACCCCAATGCTGTGCTCGCGGTGACCAATGAAGCAGAACTTTTATATAACGACATGCGGCGTGAAGCGGCGCGCCTGATCTTGCTGAAATTAAATGCCTCAGGAGTCAGAGACAAGCTTGTCTCTGACCCCGGTTTTGCGCAATGAACGTACGCCCTGATCAGCTGCAATCCATGATCGCGAAAACCACCTGCCCGGTGTATATGGTCAGCGGTGATGAGCCGTTACAGCAGATGGAATCACTGGATCTGATCCGGGCTTTTTTGCGCGACAGCGATTTTTCCGAAAGAGAAATCCTCGACGTGGACGCACAGTTCGACTGGCAACGCCTGCTGGATGAAGCGGCCAACATGTCGCTGTTTGCCACCCGCCGCATCGTCGAACTGCGGCTGCCTTCTGCCAAACCCGGCAAGCAGGGTTCGCAGGTGCTAAAAGATTATCTGGCACGTCCGCCGGAAGACACGGTGCTGATCATCAACGCCGGCAAGGTCGACAGCAACGCTAAAAAATCTGCCTGGTTTAAAGCGGTCGATCAGAACGGTCTGGTGGTGCAGTGCTGGCCGATACCGGTCGATAAATTATCGCCCTGGCTGCGGCAGCGGTTCAAGGCGCGTGCCATGGATGCGGATGATGATGTGCTGGCGTATATTTCGCAGCATGTCGAAGGCAATCTGCTGGCGGCGGATCAGGAGATCGAAAAACTTTATCTACTGCTGGGGCCGGGCAGGATCACTTACGCCGATGTCGCCGAGGCGGTGACTTCGCAGTCGCGTTACAGCGTGTTCGAACTGGTAGACATGATGCTGGTCGGCAACAGCAAACGTGTGATTAAAATTATTGCCGGCCTGAAAGCCGAAGGCATCGTGCCGGTGGTGGTGAACTGGGCGCTGGCGAAAGACATCCGTCTGCTGGCGCTGGTTGCACAGGATGCTTCGTCGGCTGATTTTACGCTGAAACGTTCCGGTGTCTGGTCGAGCCGTGTCACCCTGTTTAAATCGTGTTTGGCTCGGCATAGCCAGCGTTCATTACAGCTGATGCTAAAACGTTGCGCCTATCTCGATGCGGTGAGCAAGGGTATGATCGATGCTAATATCTGGGATGAGATCGAGACGTTGTGTGTTCGCTTGGCGGGTAGTACGAAAGCAGCCAGGTAAGGCGCAAGTTTCCTGTGTCGGACACGCCCGATTGCAAACTATAATAGCGCTGCGCAAATCAACGTTCATTCATTACTCACGTAATGTTATGGTTTTGTTTTATGTGTTAGCAACGGGCGCAAATGAAATTATCTAGCTGTCGTCTCCCCGTCGTTCTCGGCAGTATTTTTGTAGACGCTGTATCGCATTTCTCTAATGACTTCATTCGTTATATCAACGGTCGTATCAGCCCACAATAAACTGTCATTAGTAGCGAGCACGGTTAAATAACCATTTTTTTGAGCAACCTCTTTAGATGCTTTGCTGACCTCATTACGAAACTCTGCTATTAAAGAGTTTTGCAATTGTTGAGATTTTTGAACGGCGACCTGTTTTGTCTGATTTAGCTGATTGTTAGCTTTCTGGACCAGTTGAATGAATTGTTGTTCTTCGTCTTTACTCGGTTTTTCGCCAAGCTTTGATTTCTCTTTATCGAGCTGTTTGCGCAGATCCGCAGCAATTTTTTCAAGTTGCTGGTTTAAGTTGTCGTTGGCTGATTTTACGTTTTTTATTATCAGGTCGTCACGCCCCAGTGTTTTAGCAACAAGGTTCAAGTCAATAACAGCGACCTGATTAGACAGGTTCAATGGTTTGCAGCCGGTTATCGAGAGGATTGCTAGTACGACAATTATGGATTGAAATGCTTTCATAAGTAGATTTCCAGTGGGGTGCTTAAATTTTGACGGAGTCTATCATGTTGCCTGATAAAGCAGTTTTTTAGTGAAAAATGTGTTTTCTTTGATGATAAGCGCTTCTGCCTATAGAAAAAAATTATCACAAGAAGACGGGGTTTTAGCTGAGCGTTTTGATGTGTCGAATATTCTTACTTTGAATAATTTTTCGTAACGTAATGATATTATTGGACTTTGTTTGAGGTTTCCCTGATTGGTTACTGGCTTGCAACAAAAAGCGTCATGAATGATGTTGGTTTTGCTTACATTATTAGAATACGTTTAAATAGTGATGTCTAATACTTTTGTATTAACTAATTGTTTTTTATTGTAAATAAAAATCTGGCAGGAGAATTGCTTAATGATTAAGAAATCTTATGGTGCTGTTGTAACTGATAACCGAAGTTAAGTGCTAGCAAGATGTTGATAATAAATGAAATGATCAAAAATCTTAGGGAACACAGGGAATACTATGAGTATTGTGATAAGTAAGCGGATTTTGTCGTCCGTAATAGTTGGTGTATCAGGTTTAGGTGTATCACAGATATCAATTGCTGCAAACGATCTTGAAATAGTCACTGGTAACGCATTTACCAATCTGACAGGGACGACCTCATTATCCACAACAAACGATAGTGCCATTCTAGGCATCGATTATTTTTCAAGCGTACTGAATATACAGGGAGCGACGCTTGACATATCTACGGCCACAAACGGTGCCAGTACGCAGGGAGGTAACATTACATTTACTTCCGCTTTTGATATGACACCGTACAGTCCCAGTACCTTAACTTTAAACGCACATAATGACATTGTTTTTAATGGTGATGTTTTTGCGAGTACATTGTCTTCCATGGTGCTGAACTTAAACCCTGACAGTGATGCTTCGGGTGCAGGTCAGGTAATAATCAATGGTGGTTTTGATGTTTTCAGTATTGGCCATTTAAATGCCAATAATTCTGCTTTAAATGATTTTAATATCAACGGTGATTTACTGGTCAATGGAACAGTGGCAAGGATGGCGTTCTCATCTGCGATCAGTGGTGATCTGAATATTTCAAATACAGGCACCTTTGATAGTAGAGGCAACCTGACGGTACAAACTATAAATGTTGCTACTGGTGGAAGTTTTAATTATGTTTCAGGCAACCTGCATATAACCAATGGCGATGCGACTATTGCGACAGATGGTTTACTGGGGCCCAGTTTAAATATCTCTGGTGGTGGCAGCGTTCATGTCGTAAATCAAACGGTGGGTACCGCAGCGGCGGCCAGTGGCGTGGTAAATGTTGCGGCTTCCATCGATGGTAACATCGTAGATAACACGTTAACCGTCAATCAGGGAGGCAGCTATAACCTGGTGGGTGGCTCTTTGACGGCAGGTAATGTTGTCAATAGTGGACAGATTTTGGTAGATGCTGCATCAAGTAATCTACAGTCAGCAGGTAATATAGTTAACGATGGTCAGCTCACGTTGGCGAATGGCCGTATTCAGGTTGCGGATATTGTTAATAATGGTCAATTTGATTTTACGGGTGGTCGCCTTCATCTAACGAATGCGGGTGTGACAGTCGCCAACGGGGGACTGCTAGGGCAGGATGTTCTCCTTATCGGTACTGGCAAGCAAAGCGTGCAAGTGGTGTCGCAGGTCGTAGGCACGGCAGATATCAACAGCGGTAGCGTTACTGTCGAAGAGGGCGCCGGCAATACCGTGGACACAACACTTACTATTAACGCGGGCGGCAGTTATAACCTGGCGGGCGGTAATTTGTCTGTTGGTGAAATAATCAATAATGGCAGTTTTAGTTTTACGGATGGTCGCCTGAGCCTGACAAACAGTGGTTTGCAAGTTGTAAGTGGTGGGTTGCTGGGTTCAAATCTTGTTATTGACAGGGTACGCCCGACGAATCCTGATGGTACGCCTGTGCTTGATGCCATTGGCAATGCTGAAATTATTGAGCGTAATATTTCGGCTGTTTCTCTTTCTGTGGGTGACGCGACACCGGGTAGTGGCAGTGTCTTACAGCAGAGTAGTTCAATGGGTGTTACCAATGCGCTGACTATTAACAGTGGCGGTTCTTACCAGCTTGATGGCGGTAGCCTGACAGTTGGCTCTATCGCTAACAATGGTGGTTCATTCCAGTGGACAAATGGTTCATTGATCGTTACCAATAGTGCCTTCAATATAGGACAAAACGGCCCGTTGGGTACTGTTGATCTGGTTCTTAGTAATAGTGGCAATTCTATATATGTGAAAAACAATAACGTTTTGACTATCGATGCGGGTTCTTCGCTAACTATTAATAGCGGGTCTACAGTTTCAGCTGGCAGCATCGTCAACCAGGGAGCACTGGTCTTCAATTCTGGCACAGTGAACTTGACCAATAGTGACTTGCTGATTGGCAGTGGTGGCATTCTGGGGCAAAATCTGGAGCTGACTTCTGGAAAGAGGCTCACTTTTGTTGATGATAATGGGCTTGTAAATAATCACGGGATAGTAATTGCATCAGATGGTACGCTGACTCTTAACGGCGGTACTCTTTCTGCCGACAATGTGGTCAGCAGTGGTACTTTTGAATTTCTGAGTGGTCTTTTAAGATCCGGCGGAGATCTACGTCTTGGCACAGGTAGTTTCCTCGGTACCAGTCTCGCGTTAAATACGAACAGCCGGCTTAGTATTGAAAACGACAGTGTGTTGACGATTGATGCTGGCAGTACGCTAACCATGGATGGCGGTTATCTGAACCTGTCAGAAGGTCTGGTTGCAAACGGTGATTTTGTTTTTAATTCAGGCGAAGTTTTTATCTCTAGAGTTGGTGTGATATCTACCACAGAAAACACACCTGAACTGGTGATCGGTTCAAGCCCCGGCGCCATGAATGATTTAAATTTAGGGCTGGCTGCTGATCTGCGGGTAGACGGTGAAATTGTTGTTGAGGCAGGTTCTACACTGGTTATTGGCGGTGGTTCAGTGAGGGCCAACGCCATCGATAACGCAGGTGCAGTGAGTCTTTTATCAGGTGGTCTGACTCTTAGGGATCTGGATATTGGTACGGCTGATGTGGGAACTGTCGATGAGGCTTTGGGCGCACTGGGTGCCAATGTTGTGCTGGGGGCTAACACGACATTGACAGTTCAAAATTTTAACACTCGCGCTGATGCGAACCTGGTGTTGAATGGCGGTGTTCTGGATGTCGGCAGTTGGCGTACGAAAGATGGTGCGCTGACGTTTAATGCCGGTCACATCAGGATGAGCTCAGAAAATCTTTACCTGGGAGGCGCGTCTGCATCAACAGCATTTGGTGATAATGTCGCCCTGTCAACTGATCGTACTCTTGATGTAGGCGGGCGGCTGGTCGTCGCCGCAGGGGGGCGGGTTACGTCTACAGGCGGTGCCCAGAAGTTTGGTCAGGTCGTAAATGATGGAACTATTGCTGTCAGTGGCGGCGAAATCACTATCAGTAAGGGCTGGTCTTCGAATGGATCTTTTGTTAACAATTCTGTGGTTAATATTGATGCTGGCACCTTAAGAGTCAACGAAATTGTCGCGACGACAAATGGTGTGACATCGCCTGTACCTGCTGCCACTGAATATCTGCAAACGGCTGGCAGGACAAGAGTAAATGGTACCTTGATAGCGAACGATGTTGTTATTCAGGGTGGTACTTTGATGGGCGTGGGCGTTGTTGATGGCAACGTGCTTGTTGAAGGCGGCCAGATTAACCCGGGGAATTCACCGGGTGCCCTCGAAATTACCGGTGATCTTGTCCTCACTGATGCCGGTACTTTGCATTTTGAAGTTGGCAGTGATGGTTTGAACCCGGCAGGATATTTGTGGGACCAGCTTATCGTTGGTGGCAATTACGATCTACAGGGTGGTTTGGTGAAGTTCTCTTTGCTGGATAGTGTAAGTATCCTCGATTTTGAAGCTGACTTTACTATTGATGATTTTTTCCGGAATGGAACCGCAGGTTTAGATACTGGTTTCGATCTTCTTCAGTTATCGATGTTTAATAATCTCGATCTTTATGCTTATGATGTTCTGGGAGATGGTTGGTATGCGCTGACCCTTGATGCAGCCGGTGGCTTTACAGCCATAGCCTCGACTTCGCCAGTACCAGTGCCTGCAGCAGCCTGGTTGTTCGGATCCGGCTTGATTGGCTTGATTGGCGTTGCCAGGCGACGGAAAGCCGCCTAAGAGTCGGGTGAAAAAATCAGTGAAATTTAACGGCGACCATCAGGTCGCCGTTTTGTTGTTAGAGAGGATTATTGTTTCTTTTAAGCCATGTTATGTAAATGTTTTTATTAAACAATAAGCACGTGCTGAAAAGCTATTCTTCAACCCAGGATATGTAGTCTGTGTTTAAGGTTTTTGTGTCAACCGTTGCTACCACGGCTGTCGGCACCTGTTCCGCGCGTGCGTCAGCGGTTTCGGTGATGAGTATTGCGGCTACGGTCATGTTGATAATTGCGAGTGCTGCTAACATAGGATTCTCCGTATTTAGTTTAAATAGTATTAGTATAGTATAATATACTAATATAAAGTCAAGTATATTTTATCAAGGTTGAGTTTGACGCTCTGGCGGGGTGTTATCGCTTGATCAGTCAGTGTGAAAGACCTGTTTATAATTCTAAATAAATCAGCTACATCATCCAGCTTTCGATATAATTGCGTAATTTCTACAAGATAATATTTAGCTAAGCAACGATTATACTTATGAGCGCAAACATCGAAACGTTGATTACCGATATCGCTAATTACATGAGCAATGTAGGTCTGGCTGCGCGCGGAGCCTCCCGGGCTATCGGTCGGGCGTCAACCGCACAGAAAAATCAATCACTTACTGCGATTGCCGATCGAATCATAGAGCAGGCCGATGAGCTGAAAAAAGCCAATGCACTCGATCTGGCAGCCGGTAAAGAAAAAGGCCTGGCAGCGGCGTTGCTCGACCGACTGGAATTGACCGATGATCGCATCGACTCGATGGCTGAAGGTCTGCGCCAGATTGCAACCTTGCCTGATCCCATCGGTGTTATTTCCAACCTGGCTTATCGTCCTTCGGGCATACAGGTGGGGCAGATGCGCGTGCCTCTGGGCGTGATCGGCATCATTTATGAATCTCGACCGAATGTGACCGCTGATGCCGCAGGCCTGTGCCTTAAATCCGGCAATGCCGTCATCTTGCGTGGTGGCTCGGAAGCTATTCATTCCAACCAGGCCATCGCCGCCTGCATCAAACATGGCCTGGAAGTGGCGGGTCTGCCTGCTGATGTGGTGCAGGTGATCGAAACTACCGACCGTGCGGCGGTGGGTGAATTATTGCGCCTGAAAGATTCGGTGGATGTGATCATCCCTCGCGGCGGCAAGAGCCTGATCGAACGCATCACTAATGAATCAGAAGTGCCGGTGATCAAACATCTGGACGGTATCTGTCATGTTTATATCGATGATGATGCTGATAAAGACAAGGCGCTGGCGGTGGCGTTCAATTCCAAAACGCAGCGTTATGGCACCTGCAATACCATGGAAACCCTGCTGGTGGCAGAGTCTGCTGCCGCCCGCATCCTGCCTGAACTGGCGAAGATGTATGCGGTAGAAGGGGTTGAGATGCGTGGCTGTGAGAGTACACAGTCGCTGTTAAACAACAATGATATCGCCGTGACCGCCGCTATCGAAGAAGACTGGTCGACCGAATACCTGGCGCCCGTACTGTCCATCAAGATCGTCGAAGACATTGATGCCGCGATCAGCCACATTAACAAATATAGCTCGCAACACACTGAGTCCATCATCACCGAAAACTACACCAAATCACGCCAGTTTTTGCGTGAGGTGGATTCAAGTTCGGTCATGGTTAATGCGTCTACACGCTTTGCTGACGGTTTTGAATATGGCCTGGGCGCAGAGATCGGCATAAGTACGGACAAGTTGCATGCCAGAGGGCCGGTGGGGCTGGAGGGGCTGACGAGTATGAAGTATGTGGTGCTGGGGGACGGACAGATCCGTCAATGAAAAATGAAAAATGTACTGGAATCGCTCCATACGATTCTCAGTATACACTCCATCCATGGAGATAAAAAATGGAGAAACAGTTTCTAGATAGGCCGCTGTCTGTGTTTTTTGCTTTTTATTTTTCATTTTTCACTTTTCATTAAGGTTCCGGTCATGATCGGAATCTTCGGTGGTACCTTCGACCCGATTCACTACGGTCACATCAAACCTGCGCTAAGCGTTAAACAGGCGTTAAATTTGAGCCAGCTGCGTTTTATCCCCAACCGTGTGCCGCCGCACCGTGACTCACCCTGGTTGAGTTGCGAGCAACGGCTGGCGTTGTTGAAGACCGCGTTGCAGGATTACCCCGATATCATTATCGATGAGCGTGAACTAAATCGCGATGGGCCGTCTTATATGGTAGATACTTTAAAGTCGCTGAAACAGGATTTTCCCGACGAAGAGCTGTGCCTGGTTATCGGCATGGATGCGTTTTATGACATCAGCTCGTGGTTTAAGTGGCGTGCTATTTTCGACCTGTGTCGACTGGTGGTAACGACACGACCGGGGTTTGATCGCAGTGAGGTCGAGGCGCAGATGGACAGCGATGACTACCGGTTTTTAGCACAGAGAATGACTGATGATATAAATACATTTACAGCGCAGGAATCGGCTGAAGAATTGCCCGGACAATCGGCGCAAGAGAAGGCAAAAATCCTGCTACAATCAGTGCCACAGCTGGCTATTTCATCCACTCAGATTCGAGAAAATGTGCACAACAATGAAAAGATCAGCCAGTGGATGCCGCCGCAGGCATACCAGAAATTACGAGGTTTTATAGATGACAATTGATGAAATTAAACAAATGGTGATGGACGCGCTGGAAGACCTGAAAGCCGAGGATATCACCGTGCTTGATGTCAACGGCAAGACCACCGTCACCGACTGGGTTTACATTGCCACGGGTTCTTCCAGCCGCCACGTCAAGTCGATCGCCAACAGTGTGGTGGTGGCCGCCAAGCAGGCGAACAAGCCGCCGCTGGGTATCGAAGGTGAAGCCGAGGGCGAATGGGTGCTGGTGGACATGGGCGATGTCATCGTGCATATGATGCAGCGCCAGGTGCGTGAATTTTATGACCTGGAAAGTCTGTGGTCGGTCGAGGCTGTCGAAAAACGCCGGGAACAGGAAGCGCTGTAAACGATTTAAACGAGCATTGTGAAAATAAATCTTATAGCGATCGGAAATAAAATGCCGGGCTGGGTCGACGCGGCGAGTAATGATTTTACAAAACGGCTGCCGGCGGAGATCAAGATCAATCCGATCCTGCTGCCGCTGATAAAACGCGGCAAAAACCCGGATATCCCCAGGATCATCCGTGATGAGAGCCGGAAGATCCTGAACGCGGTGCCGAAAGATTCGCTACTGGTGGTGCTCGATGTGGTCGGTAAATCCGTCAGCACCGAAAAATTCTCCGGCCTGCTGGAGACCTGGTTACAGCAGGGGCAGGATGTGTCCATCGTTATCGGCGGACCGGACGGCGCCTCCGATGAGTTATTATCAAAAGCTACGTTGAAGCTGTCACTGTCGGCATTGACGTTTCCGCATCCGTTAGTGCGGGTTATCTTACTGGAGCAGATCTATCGTGCATGGAGCATCATCAACAATCACCCCTATCACCGGGCCTGAGCTGCTGGCCATGAATTTTAACAGCGAATCTGCGCACATCATCCTGGCTTCGGCCTCACCACGGCGGCGAGAGCTGCTGCAACAGATCGGCATCAACGCCATCGTGCAAGCGGTCGATATCGATGAAACAAAAAAA
>SWCD01012083.1_pt1 | contig 57961 bp, 61 predicted proteins | sample 4693011 | NCBI WGS metagenome assembly SWCD01 (sample SAMN10267278, study PRJNA491770) | bioreactor metagenome | isolation source: DHS bioreactor inoculated with marine | place: Japan: Omine Ridge, Nankai Trough
TCATGTTGATGTTCGGGTTGGGCGCCTCAACGTATCCAGCGCGGTCCCTGGAGCCGCAGCCGATTGAACGAGGTCACCGCAACCACCGTCCCGGCGGGACATCGCAGGCCTGACGTTAGCCCTGCAATCTCGGGGTCGGGTGAGCTCGGAGTAGCTATGTGGTCACGTCTTGTCCCCATTCGAAGACAGTTCCGTCGACCCAGATGCAGTGCAGTATTACGGCCAGCTTCCGGGCGACAGCGACCTGCGCCTTTTTCCATCCGACACGCTTGGCCAGCCGCAGGCCCCAAGCCTTCAATGCGCACCACCGTTTCGTCCGATGGAGCAGGACGCTGGCGGCCTCGAACAGGTAGGTTCTCAGCAGCCGGTCCCCCCATCGCGACACTCTGCCGTTGGTGTCGGTCTCGCCGGACTGGCGCCGGCGCGGGGTCAGCCCGAGATAGGCGCCGACTGTCGCTGCGGTTCGGAACCGCGAAGGGTCATCGATCGTGTGTCGGTAGCTGAGCGCCGTAATCACGCCAATGCCGGGAACCGTCATCAGCCGGCGTGTGGTCTCGTCTGCACGGGCGAGTTGGCGGATCTGGCTGTCGAGCCCCTCCAGTTCGCGGCAAACATGCGCGTGAATGGAAAGCAGTGGAGCCAGCACGGGCCAGAGCGGATGGGCCTCGCCGGTAAGGTCTTCCACGCGTCGCCGCAGCTGCCCGCCGATGGATCGAGGGAAAGTCAAACCGCACTCTTTCAGCATCGAGCGAACCTGGTTCTCCAGGTCACGACGCATCGACACCAGTCGCGCCCGGGTGACGAGACGCGAACGGACCTGCTGGCTCGCCTCGCTCTTGACGGCGACCTCGCGATACCAGCCAATCCGGACAAGCTCAGCGAGACCGCGTGCATCGTTTTCATCGCTCTTGTTCAACCGGACGGACAAGGCAGCATGGGCGTGCCGCGCGTCGATACAGACAACCGGGAGGCCCACTCGTTTCAGCTCATGCCAAAGCCAACTGGACATGGCGCCCGTCTCGAAGCCGACCCTCTCGGCATGCGGTGCCTTCTTGGCCAGCAGCGCGGCCAACGCACCTGGCTCGGATCTTGCGCGCCCCTCGTAAACGGCCTTCCCCGCGTCATCGACCACACAGACGGACGTTTCCTTCTGCGACACGTCGAGCCCAACGTAGTGTTTCATGTGACGACTCCTCGTTTGCGGTGATTCCACCCATCTGGCGATGTCGCCGGCCATGGGAAGCACAGGCAGCAATTACGTCATCGTATCCAATGTTGACCCCGTTTTGGAGTGCGCCCCTTGGGGTGGACACGATCACGCGGCTGTTTTGACAGGGTTGCGGGCGTTGTTGTCCTCAAACTTGGCGGGGCTGAGATACCCCAAGGCTGAATGCAATCTGCGATTGTTGTAGGCGTCGATAAAGCGTGGCACGCCGTCGGCAACATCCTCGAAGGTTTCATACTCCATCAAATAGGTGTCCTCCACCTTGAGCGTCTTCATGAAGCTCTCCGCCTGAGCGTTGTCGTATGGATTGCCCCGCCGGCTCATCGACCCGTAGAAGCCAAGCTCCTTGAGGAGGTCGCGATGCAGCTCCGACGCATATTGCGATCCGCGATCCGAATGGAAAATGCAGCCAGGCAAAGGCCTTCGCAGCGCGATCGCCTGGCGCAGGGCCTGGACGGCGAGGCGCGGGTCGATACGGCGGCCGAGGGCATAGCCGACGACGCGTCGGGACCAGGCATCCAGTATCAAAGCTGCATGGGCAAAGCCGCCGGTGATCGCGATATAGGTGAGATCGGCCACCCACATCTGGTCCGGGCCGTGGATCTCGAAGCCCTTGGCGATGAAAGGAAAGATCGGCCCGTCGTGATCGCTGTCGGTGGTTCGCACAAAGCGACGACGACGCCGTGGATTCAGGTCGTTTTCCTTCATCAGCCGCCGGACCTTCTTGGAATTGACGATGAACCCGCGGTGGCGGAGCTCGGCGTCGACACGGCGATAGCCGTAGCCCTCGAACTCGTCGGTGATGGCCCGGATCTCCGCGATGATCGTCGCGTCGTCTGATTTGGCCGCGGGTTCGGCGTAGAAGCTGGATCGCGCGATGTCCATCAGTTCGCATCCCCGCTGGATCGAGAGGCCGCGGGGCCGCTGGTCACGGATGTAGTCACGTTTTTCTGCGCAGGTCTCGAGCGAGCAGCCCCCTTTAGAAAATCGATCTCGAGCGCCTGGCGTCCGACCAGCCGCTCGAGGGCGGCGATCCGGGCCTCGTAGGTGGCCAGCAGCTCGGCCGCCGCCTCGTCCTCGTCCAAGGCGCCAGCCTCCGCCTTCTCGTCCCAGATACGGATGAGATTCCTCGACAGATCATGGCGGCGACCCAGGGCGTGCAGGGTCTCGCCGGCGTGGTACTCGGCGACAACCTGTCGCTTGAACTCGGTGCTGTGGCTTCTGTGGCGTTTTGGCATGGGCTTCCTTCCTATGAAAGCCCGCACCCGGTCAATTCAGTTCAGCCAATCTGTCTACCCCGAGGGGCGCACTCCAAACGGGGGTCAATCTTGCATGCCTATCCACAGACTGGGGGCAGACGTCACATTTCCGTTGACGAGTCCCAGGGGGTCGAACCCGACTTTCCTCCCGGACGAGCCACTCGAGGCGATGTTCCGTCTGTCCGAGAACGGCTGGCTCTACTGCTTCTACACGGCTTCCGACGGCGAGACGACACAACTCCTTCCCAACAAGTTCCAGACCAGAGTGGACGGGCATTTCTACGAGGGCGGCAAGCTGCATCTCTTTCCAGACAAGGATCGACGTAAGCGCTCAGCCGACCCCCTCCTGCCGTTTCTGAGCCTGCTTTGCGAGTCCTGTTCCCGTGTGCATTGAACATGGGGCGTCAAAATGGACGGCCATTTGGACGGCTCTTCGGAGGGCTACGCGGGCCGGATCGAGGTGATCGAGGGGCGGACGGGTCGTCGGTATCGCAGCGAGGCGGAACGGGCGCGGATCGCGGCGGAGAGCCTGGTTCCCGGGGCGAAGGCGGCTGACGTGGCGCGGCGACATGGGGCGACGCGCTGGCAGGTCTACGACTGGCGCCGGAAGCTGGCCGCGGGGCAGCTCGCGGTGCCGGAGGCAGCGATGGCAGAACCGGCCTTCGCGGCGCTGGTCGTGGAGCCGCCACAGGCAAAAGAGAAGCCGGTGCGCAGACCGCCGAAGGCCAGGGCGCCGGGGCGGATCGAACTGGTCATCGACGGGATCACCGTGCGCGTCGGTGTGGATATCGACGAGGCGCTGCTGGTGCGGGTGATCCGGGCGGTGCGGGCGGCGGGAGAATGATCGCACCGCACGGGCAATTGCGGGTCTACGTGGCGACTCGGCCGGTGGACTTCCGCAAGGGCATGGACGGGCTGGCGTTCGCGGTGCAGGAGACGATCGGGCTCGATCCGTTCAGCGGGGCGGCCGCTCGCCATTGCCCTCGGACCAATGGCGGACAATGGCTCGCTGTTCCGGGCGAAGCGCGGCGACCGGATCAAGGTATTAATCTGGGACCGCACCGGGATGGTGCTGGTCTACAAGCGGTTGGAGGGGGCGAAGTTCGTGTGGCCGCAGGTGCAGGACGGGTTGATGAAGATGTCTCCCGCCCAGTTCTCGGCGCTGTTCGGGGGCTCGACTGGCGCCTCGTCCGGCCCGAGCTGGCGGGATAGCGCCGAACGCCGACGTGGACCGGTTGTTTGGCGTGGCGTGCGAGCTATTTATATGCTTGATTCTACACATGAATGACGCCGCCCCTGTCAAAGAGAATGCCCGCCTGAAGGCGCGCTTGGCCGAGACCGAGGCGGAGTTGGCGGATGCGGTCGAGGCACAGCGGCGGCTGGAGAGCATCATCGGCGAGCTCCGGCGGGACAGGTTCGGGGCTCGTTCCGAGAAGCTCGATCCCGAGCAGTTCAACCTGCCGCTCGAAGATGTCGAGATCGCCCAGGGCGTGCTGGATGCGGCGCAGGAGAAGGCCCATCGGGCCCTGAATGGTGGTCCGTCTGACGACACGCGCACGGTCAATCGCAACCGCGGGCACCTCCCAGCGCACCTGCCGCGGATCGAGCGGGTGATCGAACCCGAGAGCACGCCTTGCCCTTGCGGCTGCGGCGAGATGACGAAGATCGGCGAAGACGTCTCCGAGCGGCTCGACATCGTGCCTGCCCAACTGCGGGTGCTGGTGACCCGCCGGCCGCGTTACGCCTGCCGGCGCTGCTCGGGTGCGGTGGTCCAGGCCAATGCACCGGAACATGTCGTGCCGGGCGGCCTGCCGACCGAGGCGCTGATCGCCCAGGTGATCGTGGCGAAGTTCGGCGATCATCTCCCATTCTACCGCCAGGCAGGGATCTACACCCGGCAGGGCATCGACCTCGACCGGGCGACACTCGGCAACTGGGTCGGTCGTGCCTGCTTCCATCTCAGGCCGGTCGTGGACCACATGCGCGCGCACCTGAAGGCAGCCGATCGGTTGTTCATGCCCTCTCGGAAGCATGCTGCGCATGCACCTGCCGGGTGACAGACGAGACCCGGGCGCCGGTGCTGGACCCCGCTGCCTGGCAGGCGAGTGCAGGCATTCGCCGAGAAGGGGGACGACGACGAACGAAGACCGGATACTTCTGGGCCGTCGTTGCCGACGACCTCGGCGAGCGTCGAGAACAGCGTCTCGTTGAGGAGCTCGTCGCGGAAGCTGCCATTGAAGCTCTCGACGAAGCCGTTCTGCATCGGCTTGCCTGGCGCGATGTAGTGCCAACCGACGCTGGTCTCCTGGCACCACCTGAGCACGGCCATGCTGGTCAGCTCGGTCCCGTAGCACGTCGGGAAGAAGCGCTGCTGGCAGGTTATGGCCACGCGCGCAGCCCTCAAGTAGCGCAGCGGGTGGCCATAACCGGGTCTCAGGTCTCAACAGTGGTTTTGCGTGAACCACACCGCTGAGGAGACCGGCTATGACCGTCAACCATTCTACCGCTTCGACCCTGTTGGTCGCCATCGACGTTTCAAAACACCGCCATGAGGTGCTGATCGGCATCCCCGGCAAGAAGCGCCGCCGTCGATTGACGATCCTGAACACACGGGAAGACTTCCAGCGTCTGGCCACAGCGTTCGCGAGCTACGACCTGCCGGTCCGGATCGGGTTCGAAGCGACAGGCAATTATCACCGGCCCTTGGCTCATCACCTTGGTCAGGTCGGGTTCGAACTGAAGCTCGTGTCCTCTGTTGCGTTGGCCCGGAACCGCCGGCGTTCGGCCGCCACCTGCTTCATCGCCAGGCGCAGTGCCGCATCGTCCGGCCGCACGCTGCGGTAGCGCACGCTCGACCGGTCGACTCCGAGCACCGAACACGCCCGCCGCTGGCTCACCTCGTGCGACTTGCACAGGTGCGCCACGGCCTCTCGCCTCGCGACGGGCTTCAGAAGTAATGGGATGGCCCGCCCCGCATCCAGGCGGCAACCTTGGCGCCATCATTCATCAGAAGGAGAAGATGCGTATCAATCCCGCACCAGAAGCCGCTGCCTACGGCATCGACATCGGCAAGAAGGTCTTTCACGTGGTGGCCCTCAATGCTGAGGGCAGTCCCATCCAACGAGCGAAGTTCTCCCGCGAGACGCTGCTCAAGTTCTTCGAGGCGGCCGACCCGGGTCTGGTCGGTATGGAGGCCTGCGCGGGATCGCAGTGGCTCGCACGCAAGCTGATTGCTCTCGGCCATGCCGCCCGGATCATCCCGGCAAAGTTCGTGAAGCCCTATGTGAAGTCCAACAAGTCGGACACAATTGACGCTGAAGCGATTGCCGAAGCCGTCACGCGCCCGACGATGCGGTTCGTTCAGGTGCGGACCGAGGCCCAGGTTGATCTACAGGCGCTGCATCGCATTCGTGATCGGCTGATCCGCAATCGGACCGGCCTGATGAACCAGGCGCGGGCGTTTTGCATCGAATATGGCCTCGCGATGCGCACCGGCGCCGGCGGCTTCCACGCCGACATCCGCCGTCATCTCGGCAATCGGGAGAACGATCTGTCCATTTCCATGCGCGAGCTGCTCACCAACCTGTTGGACGATCTCGCCCAACTCGAAGACCAGGTCGGGGCGCTGACCAAACAAATCGAAGCGATCGCGCATAGCGATGAGACGGTACGACGTTTGCTGACAATCCCCGGGATTGGCCCCCTTGGGGCGACCGCGCTCATCGCTGCGGCCGGTGATGGGCGCCAGTTCCGAAAAGCACGGGATATGGCGGCGTGGCTGGGTTTGGTACCGGCGGAACACTCCTCCGGGGGCAAGCAGACGCTGCTCGGGATCAGCAAGCGTGGCAATGGTTATGTCAGGCGCCTGATCATCCATGGCGCGCGATCCTGCTTCCTGCACCTGCATCGCGAGCACCATGCGCTGGGCCGATGGCTTGGCGCGCTCGAACAGCGGACGCATCGCAACAAGGCTGTGGTGGCCCTGGCGAACAAGCTCACCCGGATCGCCTGGGCGATCCTGACACGGCCCGGCGAGAACTATCTGCGGACGAAGGGAGCGGCAGCATGAGCTGATCCCGTCGCCCAAGACCGATTGCAGGGGATGTGATGACCAAACGGCTGATCGACCACGGGTAAGCCAGGTCACGTCCGTCAAGCTGGTGTAAATTCCCTGGTGGTCTGAGGTCATGATCAGGCGGCTTGGGTTGCGATACTGAGAATGGGGTCGGTCTCCTCGTGGTCGATGTTGGCGAAGGCTTCGACCATCATGTAGCGACTGGCGGTCTGCCATTCGTCGTTCTGTTCGAACAGCACGGCGCCGATCAGGCGGATGATCGAGGCTTCGTTGGGAAAGATCCCGACGACGTCGGCCCGGCGTTTCACCTCCTTGTTCAGGCGCTCGATCGGGTTGGTCGAGTGGAGCTTGGTGCGGTGCTGCCTGGGGAACGCCATGTAGGCCAGCACGTCGTGCTCGCTGTCGTCCATGAGCTCGGCCAGCTTGGGCCAACGCGCGCGGAGCTGGTCGGCGACGCGGCGCCAGGTTTCCCCGGCCTGTTTGCGGTCGGGCTGGTCGAATGCCTGGCGGATCGCGGCGGCGACGACAGTGTGCTGTCCACGCGAGACATGCGCCAGGGCGTTGCGCATCCAATGGACGCGGGGGCTGTTGAAAAAGTCACGGATCACTGATTCCATGGCTCCAGGATTTCGAAGCGGAGGCCCTGATGATCGGCCATCAGAACCGGCACCAGCTGGAGTTTTTCGGTTGCGGGTCGCTGCGTGACCTTGTTCCGGACGATCATGTCCTCGCCCGCGTCGACCGGGTGCTCGACCTGGGGTGGCTGGCTGCGGAAGTAGCCGATCTCTACGCCGCCGGCGCGGGTCGGCCCGGGATTGCGCCGGAAGCGGCGGTGCGCCTGATGCTGGCCGGCTTCCTGCTCGGGATCGTTCATGACCGGCGTCTCATGCGAGAAGCACAGGTCAATCTCGCGATCCGCTGGTTCGCGGGTTACGGTCTGCACGAAAAGCTCCCCGATCATTCCTCCCTGACCCGTATTCGGCAACGCTGGGGCGTCGAGCGATTTCGGCGCGTCTTCGAGCGGACGGTTCAGTCCTGTGTGGCGGCCGGGATCGCCAAGGGCGAGGTCGTGCATATCGATGCGTCGCTGATCCGGGCCGATGTCAGCTGGGAAAGCCTCGCGGTGCGCCATGTTGGCGCCATTTCCGAAGCGAATGGCGATATGCCGGAGGACACCGGAACCGATCTGCGCGTCCGGAACTCGAAGAAGACCGGGCGGTACAAGAAGGTCTGCGTCACCGATCCGGACGCAAGCATGGCGACCAGCGGGCGCAACCGGCGGCTCGAGCCGAGCTACAAGCAGCATGGCGTCGTCGACGATCTTTGCGGGGTCATCGTCGAGGTGGACGTCACCACCGGAGAGGCGAACGAGGGTGATCACATTCTTGACAGGCTCGATGTCGCTGCCGCGACCCTGGGAGGGCCGGTCGGGGTGGCGACGGCCGATGCTGGCTATGCCTATGCCAAGGTGTTCGGCGGGCTCGAGGCGCGCGAGATCGATGCCATCATCCCGACCAAGGCCGAGCCGATCAAAAGCAAGGTTCCGCTCCGCCGGTTCAAGTTCGATGCGCGCCATGATCTCGTGAAATGCCCGCGCGGCAAGGTGCTTCGGCCGAAGAAGGCCAAGATCCGCCACGGCAGGTTCTTCGTCACCAGGGTGCGCGATTGTGCGGGCTGCGATCTGGCGGCGCTCTGTCTTTCACCATCGCGAAAGACCCGGGCGGTGGTGATCGTTCACGACTATCCGGCACTGCTGCGGGCGCGCCGGCGGCGCGAGCGATGGGGCAAGAAGGAGAACCGGCTCTACCGGCGCCACCGATGGCGCTCGGAAGGCTTCCACGGGGAGGCGAAGACATGGCACGGCCTCGCCCGTGCGGTGCGGCGGGGCCTCGACAATATGCGCATCCAGGCCTTCCTCACCGCCGCCGCGATCAACTTGAAGCGGCTGGCAGCCGCTATTGCCGCGCAAATTCTCCGGTTCTTCGCCGTTGCGGGCGATTTCCGCCCGCTCGCGACCCCGAACGCCGCATGAGCCGCCGAAAGCCAGACCAATGCCGCAATAGTTCGGTGCCGAGACCAAGACACAACCACCACCAGAAAAGCAGGTTCTTCAACAGCCCCACGCGGCAGCGCTGCCAGGTGGCCTCGAAGACACGCTCGATGGCCGCCCTGAGGCCGCTGTGAGCGTCGGAGATGACCAGCTTGGTGCCGTCGAGCCCGCGCGCCTTCAGGCCCCGCAGGAAGTCCATCCAGAAGGTCTCGGCTTCCGATGGGCCGAGCCCGAGGCCGATGATCTCGCGCCGGCCGTCGGTGTTGGCGGCGACGGCGATTATCGCGGCGACGCTGACGATCCGCCCGCCCTGGCGGACCTTGAGATAGGTGGCGTCGAGCCAGACGTAAGGCCAGTCGCCGGTGAGTGGCCGGTTCAGGAACTCGCCGACCCGTTCATCGATGTCCTTGCAGAGCTTGGATACCGTGCTCTTGGAGATGCCGCTGAGCCCCATGGCTTGCGCCAGCTCGTCCACCCGGCGGGTCGAGACGCCGCCGATCCAGGCTTCCTGGATCACCGCCACCAGGGCCTTCTCCGACGTTTTGCGGGGCTCCAGGAAGCCGGGAAAGCAGCTACCCTGCCGGAGCTTCGGCACCTTCAGGTTCAGCGTCCCCAAACGGGTATCGAGAGCGCGCTCTCGATACCCGTTCCGCCAGGTCGTGCGCTGATCGGCCCGCTCGTGCTTGCCGGCGCCGATCAGGCCTTCGACATCGGCCGCCATGATCAGTTGTAGGACGGCCTCGGCAACGGCGCGCAGGAAGTCGCCTTGGTCGTGCTTTGCCAGAAGCTCGGAAAGGTCCATGGTGGCTTTGGTCATCGGGGTCTCCGTGTGGTTCGTGGTTGAAGTCGCCAAACTCCACCTCGACCATACACCTCGATGGCCACCCGGGATTACACCGGCAGCGCCGATGAAATTACACCACTTAGCGTAATCACCATGCCCCGCCTGCCTCTTGCTTTGGTGCAGGATGGGTCTGTCGCTTCGGCAGGTGCCGAGGCTCTGAGCATGGAGGATGGGATGGGTGTATTTGCTGCGCTGGACGTGTCGCAGGAAGAGACGGCGATTTGTGTGGTGAGCCAGGACGGCGCGATCCTGGCGGAAGCCAAGGTGGCGACCTGCCCGGATGCGATTGCCGGCTGGTTGGGAGGATGGTCCAACGACCTTGAACGGGTCGGTATGGAAACCGGTCCCCTTGCGGTCTGGCTCTGGAACGCGCTGAGTGTGTTTGGCCTGCCGATCATCTGCCTCGATGCGCGCCATGCAAACGGCGTGTTGAAGATGATGCCGAACAAGACGGATCGGCACGATGCCCGCGGCCTCGCCCAGATCGTGCGCACCGGCTGGTTCAAACCCGTGCGGATCAAGAGCCATGGCGCCTATGTCAACCGGGCGATGCTCACGGCCCGTGAGACGCTGGTCGGCATGCGCGTCCGGTTGGAGAACGAGATCCGGGGCCTCTTGAAGACCTTCGGCGTGATGTTCGGCAAGCGTGTCGGCGGGTTCAAGCGCCGCGCCGACGAGATCATCGCAAGAGACCTGGCCGTGGCTCCGGAACTCGTTCCGATCTTCGAGGCCCTGATGCAGGCCCGACGCGACATCCTGACCCGTATCGCCGCGCTCGACGGCCGGATCCGGGCGATCGCCAGGCAACACGCGACGGTCCGCCTGCTGATGACCGCCCCGGGCGTGGGGGCGATCACCGCGCTGGCGGTCGTTGCAACCTTCGACGATGCCACCCGGTTCCGCCGATCGTCCAGCGCGGGGGCCTACCTCGGTCTGACGCCGAGGCGCTACGAGTCCGGTGAGATCAACCGCAACGGGCGGGTCTCAAAACGGGGCGACAGGTTCACCCGGAAATGCCTGTTCGAAGCAGCGAACGCGATCATTTGCCGAAGCCTCGGTGGCCCGCGTCTGCGCAGCTGGGCCAAGGCGATTGCCGAGCGGACGGGGCCGCGGAAGGCGAAAGTGGCCTTGGCACGCAAGCTCGCCGTGATCCTACATGCCATGTGGCGCACCAACATGCCCTTCGAGGAGGCGGCGTCGGCATAGCAACCGAACAGATCCGCTGATACCCAGCGCAACCGAATGCGTCCAGCCGGGACGCAACGCGAGGGCGAGATCGCTCCGTGCACTGCGGCACCGACCGCGCACACCACTTCGATCCACCCGACCCTGAACGCAAACATGCGGCGCCCCTGCGACGACCGCGGAGAGAACCCAAGAGCCCGGCACGCAGGATGACACGCTGAAAGATCAGCTCTTGACCAAGGTGATTAGAGAACGTGCGCGGACACTACTGTAAGCCACGTGCAAAAAAACGGGACATGATCCCGGAGCAAGTAATCTGGAACCCGAGGTGCGGATCTCATCAAGGCCTGGCTGAAAAACCAGCCCACTGATCAGAGGCCGGATACATTTACGCAAGCCAAAGCGTCACCACGCGACTTGCACCCGCGGGGCGGACCATACATTTTTTGACGCGACATCCTTCAGCATGGCGTTGTCCAGCAACTGCTCGGCCAGCAGCTTCTTCAGTTTGGCGTTCTCGTCTTCCAGCGCCTTCAGCCGCCGGGCATCCGACACCTCGAGCCCGCCGAACTTCGCCTTCCACTTGTAGAACGTCGCCGAGCTGATCCCGTGCTCCCGGCACACGTCAGCCGTCGATACGCCGCTCTCGTGCTGCTTCAGGATGCCGATGATCTGCTCTTCGCTGAACCGTTTTCGCTTCATTGTCCGTCTCCTCGTTCAGGACGGATTCTACCTCAGACTGAAGGAGGAAACGGGGCTCAGGTCAGCCGCAATACGCGACCCGGCTGAAGGAGGTGTTTCAGTCGATCAGAGTGCGGGTCAGACCACACCGGAAAGCCAAGCGGCACCAACCCACCGAACGGTCGATCTGTGTTTGAGTCAAACCGCCCGGGAACTGGTGACCATCGCATGACTATCCGAGTGCAGCAATCGACGGACGACATTCGCACGCTGGAAGACGTCCAGCGCTACCTGAAGCGCGAGGGGCTCTATGCAGCCTGATCAGGGTCGTTCCTCGCTTGCGGCGCCCGCGCCCCTCTGGCTTCCTTATCGTCGCCAGTGTTCAGTGAGACTTCGATAGGCGCGTTCGGATTGCTCCACTTGTTCACGCTCGGCACGCCGTCGTTCGGGATGGTTATCATCGTAGGCGCTGCCTCGCTATCCGTTGCGGGCAGTTTTCCCCGCCGCGAGTTCGAGACTGCGCAACTTGCGCGCAATCAGCGCCGGTCGTCCCCAGGCATAGTCTTCTTCCGTCGTATGCATGTGCCAGATCAGAACAGCGAGCTTTCGTGCAACTGCGACCGCCGCGACATGGGTCCCGCGCCGGCCTTTCACTCGTTCATAGAAAGCGCGCATCGGGCCGGGACTGCGCACCGTCTGCCACGCAGCTTCGACCAGCAGATGTCGGGCGTGGCTGCAGCCTCGCTTGCTGATCCGGCCGTGGCGAGCAGGTCCGTCGCCGGACTGGTGAACGCTTGGATTGAGGCCGAGATAGGCGACCAGCTTGTCCGGACACGCGAAACGGTCGATCCGGCCGATGGCCGCCATCACGCCGACGGCCACCACCATGTCAATACCGGGGATCGTCATCAGGCGCTTCACGTTCACATCGTTGAGCGCGACTTCGGCGATGCCGCGTTCAACCAGTTTCAGGGCCTCGGTCTGACGGTCATACTCCGCAAGATGGCCCTCGATCGCAGCACGTTCGTCGTCCGGCAGTTCCTGCGCACGCAACCAGGTGCGCCCCCTTCCGCCAAAGAGATCGGCATGGGGACAGCGCGGAACCAGGTGCGCGTGCATAATTGACTGCACGATCAACTTGAGCCGCACGCGGCTCTTCACGAACTGGTTGCGACGTGTCACCTGCCGACGGCGCGCCAGTGTCGTCTCGTCTGGTATCCAGACCTCGGGCAAAAAGCCCGCGGCGTAGAGCTGGGCAAGTACGCGGGCGTCGATCTTGTCCGTCTTGGTCTTCGCCCGCGCGATCAGGTGCACCTGGAATGGATTGGCAACTGCCTCCCGTTCCACCTTCGGTGCAATAATTTCCAACAATGCCGTCGCGTTGCCTGTAGCCTCGACGATCACGTGATCGGTCGGATGCAGCGTTTCCGCAAAATCCCGCAGATGATCCCGCGTCATCCCGATCCGTCCAAGTCGCTTGCAGACACCGTCCTCAAGCAAAACCGCTTCAGCAAATGCCCGATGAATATCGAGCCCAATGATCCGCATGGCTGTAACCGGTGTTCCGACCCCACCTTCTGGTCGGCACCGCGATCTGAGATCCGCTCGTTGTGTGACTGACGAGAAGGATTCACTCCATGGAGACTCCGGCGGAGGTAGTCATTGACCGGGTTGAGGGGCGGCGGCGATTGCGGGACTGGCCGGACGAGGTGAAGGCGCGGATCGTGGCGGAGACGCTGCGGCCCGGGGCCACGGTGAAGGCAGTCGCTGCGCGGTATGGGATGAAGGCGAACCACCTGTCGTCCTGGCGCACGCTCGCGCGGCAGAGGAAGCTGGTTCTACCCGCGCCGGAGGATGAGGTGGAGTTCGCGGCGATGGTCGTGGCGCCGCCGGCGCCGGAGGATGCCTCCTTTTCGGCCGATGGCGTCGAGATCGTCGTGGGGGCGGTGACGATCCGGCTGGAGGCCGGGGCCACGGTGGAACGGATCGCCGCGATCGTGCACGCGCTGGCAGCGCCGGCATGATCTTCCCGTCGAACCGGGTGCGGATCATGGTGGCGACCCGGCCGGTGGACTTCCGCAAGGGGCATGACGGTCTGGCGGCCCTGGTGAAGAACGAGCTGCGCAAGGAGCCATTCACCGGCACGGTCTTCGTGTTCCGGGCGAAGCGGGCGGACCGGCTCAAGCTGCTCTATTGGGACGGCACCGGGCTGGTGATGGCCTACAAGCGGCTCGAGGAGCACAGCTTCACCTGGCCCGCGATCCGGGACGGGCTGATGACGCTCAGCCACGCCCAGTTCGAGGCGCTGTTTGCCGGGCTCGACTGGCGACGGGTCCGGGCCATCGTGGCGCGCACGCCGGAGGCGGTGGAATGACTGCGGCAGGATGACTCGGGTGGCGCTTTGACCGGGCGGATCCGGGGCCGATCTGGTAGAACTGGCCCATGCTGAGTGCCGCCGATCTGCCCAACGACATCGCCGCCCTGAAGGCGATGCTGGTCGCCTCGGAAGCCCGCAATCAGCGCAAGGACGAGCGGATCGAGCGGCTGGAAAAGCTGGTTGCGGCGTTCCGGCAGGCCGCCTTCGGGCGCAGGTCCGAGAAGACCGATCCGGATCAGTTCGAACTGGCGCTGGAGGACCTGGAAACGGCGATCGCGGCGGTGCAGGCCGAAGAGGAAGCCGATGCCCCCGTTGCCAAACGGGTCGCCCGACCCCGCGCCGCCAATCGCGGATCCTTGCCCAGGCACCTGCCGCGCATCGAGGAGGTGATCGAACCCGAGAGCCTGATCTGCGCCTGCGGTGGCAGCCTGCATTGCATCGGCGAGGATGTCTCGGAACGGCTGGACGTGATCCCGGCGCAGTTCCGGGTCATCGTGACCCGCCGGCCCAGATATGCGTTCCGCAGCTGCACCGATGGCGTGGTGCAGGCCCCGGCGCCCGCACGGCTGATCCCGGGCGGGCTACCGACCGAGGCGACGGTCGCGCATGTGCTGGTCTCCAAGTATGCCGACCATCTTCCCCTGTATCGACAGGCCCAGATCTACAGCCGCCAGGGTGTCGACCTCGACCGCTCCACCCTGGCCGACTGGGTCGGCCGCGCCGCCTTCGAGCTGCGCCCAGTGTTCGACGCCCTGATGGCCGATCTGAAGCGGTCGACCAAGCTGTTCATGGACGAGACACGCGCCCCGGTGCTCGATCCGGGGAAGCGGAAGACCAGGACGGGATACTTCTGGGCCCTGGTCCGCGACGATCGCCCCTGGGGCGGCGGGGCACCGCCCGGAGTCGCCTTCACTTATGCGCCCGGTCGCGGCGGACAGCACGCCGAGCGGATCTTGCAGGGCTTCGGGGGCATCCTCCAGGTCGACGGCTATGCCGGCTACAACCGGCTGATCGCGCCCGACCGTGTCGGTCCCGATATCGAGTTGGCCTATTGCTGGGCCCATGCCAGGCGCAAGCTGGTCGAGATCACCCGCACCGGCCCGGCACCGATCGCCGAGGAGGGAGTGAGGCGTATCGGCGAGCTCTACCGGATCGAGGCCGACATCCGTGGCCTCGACCCCGGCGCCCGGCTCGCTGCGCGGCATGAACGCTCTGCGCCGATCGTCGCCGACCTGGAGGCCTGGCTCAACCACCACCGCACCCGCGTCGCGGCGAAATCGCCGCTCGGTGAGGCGCTGAGATACATCGCCAAATACTGGGACGGCCTCCGCCTGTTCCTGACCGACGGCCGGATCGAGATCGACAACAACCCGGTCGAGCGGACGATCCGCCCCATCGCCTTGAACCGCAAGAACGCGCTCTTCGCCGGCCACGACGCCGGGGCTGAAAACTGGGCCGTCATCGCCTCGCTGATCGAGACCTGCAAGCTCAATGCCGTCGATCCCCATGCCTGGTTGACCGCGACCCTCGGCGCCATTGCGGGCGGCCACATGCAGAGCCGGATCGAAGAGTTGCTGCCCTGGAACCATGTGGCCGGGTCTCTGGCGGTGGATTGACGACAGACGTCCACGGCGCATAGTCGGGTGCATCCCTTCGCTCGAAAGCCGTTCGCCATGATCGACGATGACGACCCCAACCTCGTGACATCCGGCAAGAGCCAGCGTGTCTCCGTCGACGGCTACCCGTTCTCGATCCAGATCTTCCGGCTGGAAACCGAAAAGGCATGGACACTCGAGGTCGTCGACTTCGAAGGCACCAGCCATGTCTGGGATGACCAATTCCGCTCAGACAAGGACGCCCGCAACGCCGCGATCCAGGCCATTGAAACCGAAGGCGCCATCGCCTTCATGCGCGGCGACAACGTCATCCCGTTCCGTCAAGCCTGAAAGGCCGTGGGCCCGGAACACCGGTTACGCATGGCTCCCTCCTTCCATCAACAAAGCGGGAGCTGGCGGGCACGCGGCAACTACAGATCCGCGCTCTCGGCATATCCGGGCTAGCCGCAGGGGCGACCACATAACGGCTTGGGCTCGCAGCCCACGTCTTTTGCTCGGTCTGCCCCCACTCACGTGCTCCCGGTGCCCCAAGTCCCGGATGGACTCATCATAGCATCCACCCGACCCGACCGGCAGGAAGTGAAGCACCGACCCAATCATGCCGGATAACGGCTTCGTGGAGCGCTTCAACGGCACCGTCCTCGACGAGTTCTTCCGCATAAAGATGCGCGAGACCTTCTACGAAACCGTCGACGCGCTTCAGACCGATCTCGATGCCTGACTCGTCCACTACAACACAGAGCGCCCGCATCTGGGATTCCGCAACCAAGGAAGACGGCCCATCGAAACCATCATGTCATTCGTCAGTCAAGAAGGTTAAGTGGACAGGTGGCGGAAGTTGAGGATCGTGGTTTCGTCAGGGATCTGGTCGTCGCCGAGTTCGATGCCCGCGAACTGCCGCATGGAGTCGCTGTCGTAGAGCATCTCTTCCGCCATCGGATCGCTCAGCGCATACCAGGTCTGCAGGAAGTAGACCCGCAGCATTGTCTCCAGCGGCATCGGTGGGCGGCCCACCCTCCGGGTCGTGCGGCGCAATCAGCGCCGGAAGCCGGCTCCAGGGAACCACCGCGTCGACCTCAGCAAAGAACTGTTGGCGCCCCGTCACCTTCTTTTTCAGCGCATCGCGCTGGCCGGAAAGAGCAGGTCCTTCCAGAGGCTACTTGATCTGAATCAACGCCAGGAACTTCAGAATCTGCGCATGAAGACCGCACGCGACAGAAACCACTGATGCAGGATCGCATTGAGTGCCTGCGCAAAAAAGCTTGGGAGAAGAACGCATGCCAATTCTTTACGGAAACCGTCGGACATATGCAACTCAAATGTTGACGGTAACAGCCACCGCCATGCTCGTGGCGGCGGGACCGATGTCCGGCACGATGGTCTATGCACAACAGGCGAATGCAGATGCCGAAATGGCGATGGATATTGACCACGCGAAAATCCTAAAGGAAGCTGGCGTTATTGGCGTTTTCGCCACATACAAAGTCAATCCGGACTACTACCAAAGGGCATCGGCCGAGCGGCGCGGCGGGGTTGAAGAAGTGCTCGCCGTTGTCGATGCGCACAAAAGCAAAGTGCGGGTTGACGCCTATCTGACGAGGGGTCTTAGCTCTGAGAGCGACTTCATGCTTCGTGTCCATGCCTATGATCTCGAAGCGGCTCAAAATTTCATGACCGATTTCCTGGAAACTCGGTTTGGGATGCACACGGAAGTTACCGAAACTCTAACCGGCATCACAAAACCCCTGAACTATGTCACGAAAGAAGATTCGCCAGACATGAACGCCGCCTTGTCTTCTGCTTCGTACTCAGATGAGGAGCCGAAATACTCGATTGTCGTTCCGATCGAGAAAGATGCAGAATGGTGGAACATGAGCCACGAAGAACGCCTTTCGCACATGGAAGTCCACACGGCACCGACGCTTGAGTTCCTCGTGAACGTCAAGCGCAAGCTTTATCATTCGACCGGTTTGGACGATGTCGATTTCATTACCTATTTTGAGACCGCTGATCTCAATGCGTTCAACAACTTGGCGGTGTCTTTGATGGAGGTTCCGGAAAATTTGTACCATGAACAGTGGGGTGAACCGACCATCCTTTCAACCATCCAGCCGATTGAAGACGTGGTGGCAACACTTTCGGCATTGAAGTAACGCACCGATGCTCGCAAGCACGGATAGGAGAAGAAGATGACCACTTCAACCAGACGTAGTTTTTTCAAGGGTAGTTTGGCTGCGCTTGTGGGTGCCTCGGTGAATCCTTTCGGCCAAACCAACGCCGCATTAGCGGCGTTGGTCCAAACCGAAGCGCGCCCATGGGAACAACAGATGCGAGACAGGTTCCTTGGGGAGACGAAATTCCGCGCCGTCAATATGCCAAACTGCACGGGTTCCTGCGGCTGGAATGTTTTTGTGAAGGACGGGATCGTTCAACGAGTGGAACAACCGCTGGATTACCCAGACGACGAATATAACCCGCGTGGGTGTATGAAGGGTCAGACCTATGTCCGCCGGGTGTATGCAGCAGACCGGATCAAGTACCCGATGAGGCGCGTAGGTGCACGCGGTGCTGGCGTATGGGAACGGCTCAGCTGGGACGAAGCACTCGACTACGTTGCATCCGAAATGAAACGGATTTCCGAAAAATACGGTAAAAATACAGTTTGGATTTATCCTCCTGTTCCCGCTACCGGGCTTGTAAAACAGGGCGGCGGCTTTCGATTCGCGTCGGTGAACGGCTTCGGTATTGGCACATTCTACAACTGGTACGGTGATCTTCCCCTGGCGCATCCGATAACGTGGAACGTCCAGACCGAAGAGCATGAATTCCGAGATGTGCTTAATACGAAATATGCGATTATCTGGGGCTCTGATATATTCCAAACCCGGATGCCTGATGCGCATTTTTTCACGGATGTCAGAGCGAAGGGGGTGAAACTCGTCTATATCGCTCCCTACTTTGACCCCACGGCCAGCGGTGTTGACGAGTGGGTTAAAATTCGGCCAGGAACAGACGCGGCCCTGGCGCTCGGCCTGTGTCATGTCGTTGTGAAAAAAGGACTTGCAGACGAGGCGCACCTCCGCCGTACGACAAGCGGCCCGCTTCTCATCCGAGAGGATAACAGCAAGTACCTCAAGGCCTCTGATGTGGATCCCGACGGCGATCCGAAAACCTTCATGGTGTATGACTCAAAAACTGAGACGCCCGTTCCCGACGTGTATTTCAGCGACGAACCGCCGCTCACGGGTAGCTGGTCGGTCAAGCTCGCGAATGGTGAAACGATCACCTGCTCCACTTCCCATACGCTGTTCCTCAAAACTCTTGATGAACACGATCCGGAAACGGTCTCCGAGATTACCGGCGTCCCAGTTGACGTTATTGAACGGATTGCGGTGGAGTATGCATCTGCAGATCCGGCGAGCATCTGGTCCGGCACTGGCATTAACCATTGGTACCACGGAGATTTGATGGGGAGAGCCGTGATTGCCTTGGGATGCATGACCGGTAACGTCGGAAAACAGGGTGGGGGCGTCAGCCCTTGGGCTGGTCAGTACCGGATGCGTCTCAATCCGACCGATTATTTCTTCCCGAAGAAAAATGAGGACGGGTCCGAACGTTATCGCCCAGTTCCGCTCGACACGGCATACGTCGTGAACGGGCCAACAGAAACCATGGCTGATAAGGAAAAGCTATGGCGCCAGGTTCGGTGTATCTATGCGGCCGGCGGCAATCTCTTTGGCCAAGCCTCGGACCAAGCCCAGCTGGCGAAGACACTTGAGGAAGAAATCGAATTTATCGTTTCTCCGGAAATCCAAATGAGCAGTACCGCGCAACTCGCGGATGTCGTACTGCCCGTCGTAAGCTGGTACGAGCTGCCGATGGACATCTGTACGACGCCTGCTCACCCATACATCCAGATGCACGAAGGAGCTCTACCGCGGATCTATGACGCCAAGCCTGACATTGAAATCTACTACGAGCTTTGCAAACGATTGGGCACTGGCGACATCTTCGAATTCAATAAGCCTGAGCAAGCCGCAGACCTCCTGTTGAAGACTGGTGGTCCGCGAGTGGAAGGCATTACGCTGGAACGACTGAAGAAGGAACGTGTCATCAAGGTAAATCTGCCGACCGATCCAATCGCGCCCTTCACCGAGGAGGTCGAAGGCAAGAAGAAGTTTGCAACGGCCTCGGGGCGACAAGAGCTCTATAAGGATGAAGACAGGTTTATTGAATACGGTGAGCAGTTGCCTATTCATAAGGAACCGCACGTCGCATCACCCTATGGAACTTCGAAAGTTTGGAGTGAGGCAAAAAAGGAACGCAACCCGAATATGCAGGCTTATCCGCTTGTCTACCACGCCAGGCATACACGGTGGAGCGTTCACTCGTCTTGGAGAACGACGGATATTCTCCTTAAACTAGATGATATCGGCGAACCTTTGATTGAAATTAACCGCGAGGAAGCTGCGAAGCGTGACCTAGTAGCGGGTAAGTATGCTATTGCGTACAATCAACATGGGTACATCAAGGCGAAAGTGAAAGTTCGCGACGCTGTCCCGCCAGGTGCTGTGCTGATCTATTTCGGATGGCAACGGCAACAAATCCGAGAGGGTCATTGGAACGGTCTTTCCCGCGTTGATATCAATCCGATCCACGAAATCTACTTCGTTCCCAATGTTTGGGGACCGGTTTCCGGGCATTTTGATCAAATTTGTGAAGTCAAGAAAGCTTAACTTCCGCAACTGAAAGGAAAGAAAATGTCCGAAGAACTTTGGCAAAAATACTACGGCCAACCAAACCCAAAATACGGAAATCGTGCACAATACGGAATGCTGATCGACATCAATAAGTGTATTGGCTGCCACACTTGCACGATGGCCTGTAAGAATACTTGGACGAGCGGTTCAGGCCAGGAGGATATGTTCTGGAACAGCGTCACGACCGCGCCATACGGAAAATATCCCCGTCACGGTGAGGAAACCGCCAGTCACGACGAATATGATTATCGGTTTTCAAATCTGTATCAGGATACGCCCAAAGGCAATGGTCCGGATCTGTGGCAGTTTTACTTGGCAAGGCCCTGCAACCATTGCGCCGATCCAGCTTGCCTACCGGCCTGTCCTACACGGTCCATATACAAGAACGATGATGGGATCGTGTTGATTGACCAGGACGACTGCAAAGGCTTCCAGTACTGCGTGAAGGCTTGCCCGTACGACAAGATTTACTACAACGCAACTACGGGGAAGTCAGAGAAGTGTGTGTTCTGTTTCCCGCTCTTGGAAAAGGGTCAAGAGCCGCAATGCGTCAAGAGCTGTACCGGTAAGATTCGAATTTTCGGAAATTTGATGGATCCGGATAGCACAATTTCGAAACTGATACGCGATCCGTCTCTTGGTGTGCAACCCTACGATCCCGAAGTAGGCCTCGGTGCGACACATCGCACTATAAGCGAAGGGGAACGGCGTCAGTATCGGCCGGATTTCGGAACTATTCCGTCCGTCTGGTATGTCCCTCCTAGGAACATTCCGGCTGAAGAGGTGGAGAAGTATTTTGGATATGCAATGCAGGGTTTTATCCAGGAGCCGAACCCCGTTCCTGACGAGATTAAGATGAAAGATCTCTGAACTCGTGCCTCAAAGACAAGGATAACAGTGTTATGACTGAAATGGTCAAAAGGGCCGTGTCGCACGGTTCCGAAGTTGCAATGGCAAGGGGTCAAATCTACAGCTTCCTGGAGCTGGCGTTTGGCCACCCTGCTGAAAAAGGAATTGAATATTTTCGACAGGAATTCGTAGAAAAGTCCTTATATCAGACTCTGGGTAAGCTTGATCTACCGTCTGCTTTTGATGAAGGGATGTTTAAATGTTTCGACCGATTTTTCAAGAATATTCGAGAATCTTCCGTCCAAAGGATCGAAGGAGATTACATCAAGCTTTTTTCGAGTAACTACCCGATTATTCCTTGCCCACCCTATGGGTCGCTTTTTACAGTCGATGAAACTAAACGTCTCGAAGAAATGACGGCGGTTAAGGAAGCGTACCAAGAATCTGGTATGACGTTATCTGATAAGCACGAGGAACTTCCCGACCACCTCGGCGTTGAGCTCGAGTTTCTTCAATACCTGAGCTTTCGGGAGAGCGAGAGTTTGCAAGATAGGGAAGAGGAGATCGTGAAGTTTTGGAGGGACAAACAGGCGCATTTTCTTGCACGCTTTGTCGTTCCTTTCGTGACGCAGATGGCTTTGATCGCAGAAAAAGCCGAGCCAGACAACATTTACTCGGATCTGGTTGGTGCGATTCGGCATTTTGTCGTTCACCATAGTGGTGAATTTACTGAGATTGCCTTAGAGTACAACGGAAGCCTGGAGGATTCGTGATGGGAACCCACATATCGTTTATTCGACTACTCATGGTCGGCGCCATGCTGATCCCGACATCAGTGATTTCTCAGGAGAAATCTGATGAGGCAGCGGACTCGTTTCTGTCGGTGTCAAGTCCGGTAGCTATGCCGTTCTTCACGTCAATGACTGAAGTGTCAGCCGAAAATGGACGCCTGATTTATTCAGAGAATTGTGCAGTTTGTCATGGGTTGTTTGGTCGGGGCGATGGGCCTAGGGTCTCAAGCTTTGGAGAATACCAATACATTCCGGATCTTTCAGACGGATATATTATTGAAGGTCGTGACGAGGAAATAATTGAGGAAATCAGCGAAGGCCTTAACAGACTGGAGCCACCATTAATCATCATGCCGCAGTTCAAGTATATTTTGGCCCGATCTGATATTGAAAGTGTTCTTGAGTATCTCAAGATTCTTCCCGAGGTAGCACCACCCCTCATCGAATAGCCGGACACTCGTTACCGATCATATAGTGTGCAGGCATGGCGTTCATGGCGTGGAGATGTCGACAGTGTTGATGACACGGCGTGGTGGATATGGTGACCGGAACGATCAGGGGGTAGAGTTGCATTGACAACAACACGCGAGGGCGTTCTAGAGGCGCTGACTCGGGTCACCGACCCGGTGAGTGGGTCCAATATCGTTGCCGCTGGCGTGGTTCGGGCGCTAACCGTCGATGGCGGGGCAGTTAGCTTCGTGCTCGATATCGATCCCTCCAAGGTCAAGGTCTACGAGGCGGTCCGCGAAGCCGCCGAGGCGGCAGCGAAAGCGACGGGTGCGGAGCGCGTCTCGGCGGTGCTGACCGCGCATTCGGCAATGGAAATGCCCGAACTCAATCCCAAGCCCAAGGTCGTACCAGAGGGGCCACAGCGCGTGCCCGGCGTCGACCACATCATCGCCGTGGCCTCTGGCAAGGGCGGTGTGGGCAAATCCACTGTCTCGGCAAATCTCGCCTGCGCGCTCGCCGCCATGGGCCGCCGGGTGGGCCTTCTCGATGCCGATGTCCATGGTCCCTCGCAGCCCCGGATGTTGGGCGTATCGGATCGCCCCACTAGCCCCGATGGCAAGATCCTTCTCCCTGTGCACAATCACAGCGTCATCATGATGTCCATCGGCCTCTTGGCGAACGAAAACCAGGCGTTGCTCTGGCGCGGCTCGAGACTGGTGGGCGGGCTGCAACAGATGTTGATGGATGTGCAGTGGGGCGCGCTCGATTGCCTGATCGTCGATCTACCGCCGGGCACCGGCGACGTGTCGATGTCGCTGACAGAGAAAGCCAAGTTGGACGGCGCAATCATTGTCTCGACGCCGCAAGACGTGGCGCTTCTGGATGCGCGCAGGGCGATCGAGATGTTCAACCAGTTGGATGTGCCAGTGCTGGGCATGATCGAGAACATGAGCGCGTATGTCTGCTCTAACTGCGGGAAAGAAGAACATATCTTCGGCCACGGTGGCGTCAAGACCGAGGCTGAGGGGCTAGGCGTACCGCTGCTGGCGGAAATCCCGCTTCATCTCGACATCCGGCTCGCCTCAGACCGCGGCGCGCCCATCGTGGTTACAAGGCCTGACAGCCCGCAGGCGCAGGCCTTCCAGGAGGTTGCACGCGATCTCATAGGCATGGGCGTAGCATGATTGCGCGCCGATATCCCACCGTTGATGTGGAGCTTCGCCGTCACCGGTGCGACCGTCCCCTGCGAGTAGGCCCGCGCGCTTGCCGCGCTCGAATGCGACGCGAGACTGGTAGTGCATAGGTTGGGGGCGATGCCGCTTTCGATGTGCCCTACGACAAGCGACGCCTTGCCTCTTTCCTCGAGATCAACCAGGTAACCTCAGCCGGGCGTTCAAGTTTTCGCGGAATATCGAGTAACCCAGCCTTTGATCGAAAACCCGTAAATATGAAGGAGACCAAGATGACCAGATCCATGCCCGGTGCCGCCGGCGACCTCGCCGATGAGCATCCTGATATCTGGAAGGCCTATTCGGCCCTCGGCAAGGCAACAGCCGATTGCGGGCCGCTGACTGATCGGGAAAAACGGCTCGTCAAGCTCGCACTTGCGATCGGCGTGGGTTCTGAAGGGGCGGTGCATTCCCACACCCGACGGGCAAAGGTCGATGGGATCGAAGTTGCTGCAATCATTCAGGTGGCCATGCTGGCCATCGGACCGCTAGGCCTACCCCGCGCCGTGGCCGCCAAGACTTGGATCGAAGATATCGACGACTGATCCTCAGTGCAGCGGGCAAACCCCAAAAATACCGTTCCGGGCTGCAGCCCGCCTGTGCACGGTCGCAACAGCCTATGCTACACTCGTGGCGAAGGGCAGTTGCTGATCGCTCATTGGTGGGCGGAACCCCGTTTAGAAACGTGGCACATGGGTTGATGCGGACTTGAGAGTGGTGACGGCGCTGTCGCGGCGATCTCGGTTAGGAAGTTGACGAACTTGCATGGCCCACGCCCTTCTTTCTGAACGGAGGATAAGTCATGTCCAAGCCGACGGCCGGCGATCACCCGGAACTCAAGATGGTCAACTGTCCGTCGTCAGGTGATTTGGGACCTGAGAGCCTGATCTTGAATGGAGGGTCTGGCTCGGTGGTGGTTCAGTCTATGCCGCTGTCTGGCGATGCAGCAAGCGGCGCATCTCGATGGACTTTGCTTTGATCTCCTTTCGTCGTTTGAGGATGGATTCGGCCCTGCCGAGATAGACATCTGCGGGGGTTATGTTGCCGAGGCTCTCGTGGTAGCGGCGATGGTTGTAGTGGTCGACGAAGTCGCCGATCGCCTCCTCAATTGCCCCAGGCAGGTAGTAGTTTTCGAGCAGGATGCGGTTCTTGAGGGTCTGGTGCCAGCGCTCGATCTTGCCCTGCGTCTGGGGATGATGTGTAAGCGTCCGGTCTGACCGCTACTTCCAGGGCAGGAGGTCGTTGACGCGGTTGATCTTGTAGTCCGGGATGCCGGCGATGGTGTCGGCGAGCCAGGTTTGGGGATCGACGCCGTTTAGCTTGGCGGTCTCGATGAGGGTGTAGGCTATGGCCGCGGCGCGGCCACCGGCGGGCGATCCGACGAAGAGGTAGTTCTTGCGGCCGAGGGCGATGACCCGCATGGCGCGTTCGGCGGTATTGTTGTCGATCTCCAGGATGCCATGGGCGAGGTACGGTCGGAGCCGTCGCAGTCGGGTGAGCGCGTATCGGATCGCCTGTGCGAGTGGGGATTTCCCCGAGATTGTCAGCAGTTGGGCATCCAGCCAAGCTTGCAGGTCGTCGAAGATCGGTTTTGCCTTCTCCCGTCTGATCCATGCCCGCTGGTCGGGCGGAGAGCCGCGCGCCTGTTTTTCAATGGCATAGAGCTGGGCGATGCGCATGATGGCCTCTTCGGCGATGGCGGAGCCCTGGGAGCGGTGCACGTCGACGAACTTGCGCCGGATGTGGGCCATGCAGGCGACCTCCTTGATGCCGTGGCTGCGGTAGAGCTCCTCGTAGCCGGCATAGCCGTCGGCATGCATCCAGCCCTTGAAGCCGCCGAGATGGTCCTTGGGATGCGCCCCGCGCCGATCCGGTGAGAACTGGTACCAGGCCGCCGGTGGCGTTGAGCTACCCCACGGGCTTTCATCGCGGGCATAGACCCAGAGCCGCCCGGTCTGGGTCTTGCCGGTGCCGGGGGCGAGGATGTTGACGGGCGTGTCATCGGTGAAGATGGCCTTGCCCTTCAGGACATGTTTTCCGATCGCCTCGGCCAGCGGGGCCAGCAGCGTGGTCGTCTTGCCGACCCAAGCGGCCAGCGTGGAGCGATCCAGATCGATGCCCTGCCGGCTGTAGATCTGCGCCTGGCGATACAGATGCGCTGATCGGGCTTTGCACCAAGCGGTAGCGTTGGGATCATACCCTTCGTTGCAACCGATCAAGGAGTTCAGAGAATGGAATTTTTTGTTGGCCTCGATGTTTCCCTCGACGAGACGCACATCTGCGTCGTCGATGAAGGCGGCCGTATCATCAAGGAAACGCGCGCACTGAGCGAGCCAGAGGCAATCGCGAGGGCAATCCGCCATCGGGGGCGTCGCATTGAACATGTGGGGCTCGAAGCCGGGAATCTTTCGCAATGGCTGTACGAAGGGCTCGTAACAGAAGGCTTCTCGGTGTCCGTGATGGAGGCACGCCACGTCCGGGCCGCCTTCGCTGCCATGCGCGTGAAGACGGATCGTCACGACGCGCGCGGCATCGCCCAGCTCGTCCGGCTGGGTTGGTTCAAGCGGGTACACGTCAAATCGCTCGACGCCCAGGAGACCCGAGCCTTGCTCACGGTGCGCACTTTCCTGGTGGAGAAGGTGACCGCGACAGAGAATTCGCTGCGTGCCGCGCTCCGGAACTTCGGCCTCAAGATGGGCTCTGTGACGAGGAGAACCTGGGAGGCACGAGCGCGCGAGCTCGCCGAGGGAAACGAGGTGCTTGAGGGCATTGTGGAGGCCCTGCTTCGCGTGCGCGTTCTCCTCCTCGATGAATTGGCGAAGGTCGACGGCCAGCTCACTTCACTCGCGAAGTCCGACCCGGTGACGCGTCTCCTGATGACAATGCTTGGCGTCGGCGTCGTGGTGGCGCTGAGTTTCCGCAGCGCGGTCGACGATCCGGATCGATTTCCCCGATCCCGCGACGTCGGTGCCTGGCTCGGTCTGACACCGCGGCGATGGCAGTCTGGCAAGACCGACATTGTCGGCCGCATCACCAAGGCGGGTGACTCACGCGTACGCACGATGCTTTTCGAGGCGGCGGCAAGCATCCTCGGGCGCGTGCGCATCCTGTCGCCCCTCAAATCTTGGGGATTGCGGATTGCGAAGCGGACCTGCATGAAGAAAGCCATCGTTGCGGTGAGCCGGAAGCTCGCCACGATCCTTCTGGCGATGTGGAAGTCGGGCACCGCATATTGGGCCAAGGGCCACCCGCCAGCCTCCGCCAAGGATTTCGCCGCATCATGATTGTCATGAACGCCGTTCCTCGCGCTCCGCCTTGACCCCGCGCCATGGTTCACCCCGATCCGGCGCCTTCGGGCGAGGGTGTGACGTCCCGAGCAGGGACGACGGACGGGATGAGCTCGGATTTGCCCCTGGAGCTTCGAGCCCGAGGTACAGATTAGGAGCCTCCCGACTTCCACAGTCCGCATCTTGTGGCGGCGTACCGACCACGGACAGAAGTATGGACCTGCTCGTAGGATGTTTCGCTGTTGACTGAAACCGCCCGATCACAGAAGGGGCAGATGATCGGTGTATTTGCTGACCAGGACATGCGCCAGCAGACCCGGGCCCGGGCGCCCGCGCTCGATCGGGCGCGACGGCAATGGGGCCTGCGTGAACTTCTCGCAGCGTTTGCAGGCGTACCTCGGTCGGGCGATCTTGTTCACCACGAACCGGCCAGGGACATATTCCAGCTCTTCGGTGACATCCTCGCCGATCCGGCGCAGGGCACCGCCGCAGGTGCAGTGGTCCTTCGGCGGCAGGAGCTCGATGTTGTTGCGCGGGACATGATCTGGAATCGGACGGCGCTTGGGTTTGTCCTTCGGCTCCTCCGGGGGGAGCTTCATCTTCGCCGTCATCGCTGCCTCGGCGACCTCGCTGGCCTCCAGCGCGAGCATGAGCTGTTTGGTCTGTTCCGAGGTCGAGCCGTAGCGCCAGGCTTTCTGCCCCGCGACCTGGTGGCGGAGCTTTTCAATGAGCATCGCCTGGGCTTTGATCTCGGCCAGAAGCTGGGTGGTGAACTCCTTGAGCTCCCCGTAATCTTCCGGCAATGTCATCGCCTCGGCCACCATGGCCGGATCTTACCGCATTGGAAGGATTGAGGGAATCCTATCCGGCCCGCAATGGACGCCAAGTTCGGTGGGGCATGCGCCAGTCGATCCCTTCCAAGAGCATCGCCAGTTGCGCCGGTGTCAGCGACACCTTTCCCTCCTTCGTCGCCGGCCAGACGAACTTGCCACGCTCAAGGCGTTTCGAGAACAGACAAGCTCCCTGGCCATCCCACCAGATCACCTTGATCAGATCGCCGCGACGGCCGCGGAACACGAACATATGCCCGGCAAAGGGATCGAGCTTCAGCACCTTCTCGGCTTGCGCCGCCAGGGACGCGAAGCCCTTGCGCATGTCGGTTACGCCGGCCGCCAGCCAGACCTTGGTGTTCGTCGGCACCGGGATCATGTGAGCAACCGCGCCAGCCGGGCAATGGCTTCGGGGTCATAACCGCCGCTGATCCGCAGCCGGTGCCCGTTGGCCAGCTCCAGTTCGATCATGCCGGAGGCTGCCAGCGCCGGAGGCTCGGGGGCGGGTTCCGCGACGATCTCGACCGGCAGAAACCGCGCGTCGTCCACGTCGTCCGGCGCATCGCCCGCGAACTTCGGGTCCTTCATCCAATTGAAGATCTGGTTGGCATTGAGATCGTACCGCCGCGCAACCTGCGCCACCGAAACACCCGGCATCCGAGCCTGCGCACAGATCATGCGCTTCTCGTCATCGCTCCACTTCCTGCGCTTCCGCCGCTTCGACATCCCGGTACCTTAAGTGTCCACTTAGCCAAGTGGACACTATCCGACATTACCGGCGCTCCGGGAGAGCGGTCAGACCGGACGCTTACGATGATGTGGGGCGCCGCGGGTGTGATCCATGCCTTGATCCCCGAGCCAGTCGGCCAGTTCGCCGGAGATGTAGGACGCGCCATTGTCGCTGAGCAGACGGGGCCGATGCGCGACCGTGGCGCGGTCGCAGCCCGAAGCGATCAGCGCATCCTCCAGTGTGGCCGTCACGTCCGAGCTCTTCATCGTCGTGCACAGCCGCCAGGCGATGACGTAGCGGCTGTAGTCGTCGAGGATGGTCGAGAGGTAGAACCAGCCCCAGCCGACCACCTTCAGGTAGGTGAAGTCGGTCTGCCAGAGCTGGTTCGGTCGAGTGGTCTTTTCGTGGAACTCGTCGGCGGCTTTGATGACGATGAACGCCGGGCTGGTGATCAGGTCCTGGGCCTTAAGCAGCCTGTAAACGCTGGTTTCTGGGATGAAGTAGCGCTTCGTGTCGGTGAACCGCACCGCCAGTTCTCGCGGAGACAATTCGGGTTTCTCGAGCGCCAGATCCACGATCTCTTCGCGCACCTTTTCCGGGATCCGGTTCCAAACCCGGGACGGGCGTGAGGGGCGATCCTCGAGCCCGGCCTCGCCCAAGGAAAGGTAGCGGTCATACCAGCGGTAGAAAGTCGTCCTCGGGTTGCCCAGTATGTCGAGGGTCTGCTTCGCTGACAGGTGAGATTGCTCGACCTGCCGGATGATCTCGAGCTTTTCAGATGCTCGGTATCTCATTCCTCGAACTCCCCATCCCCGAGCACGCTTTTTTTGAGCAGGCGGTTCTCAAGCGTGAGATCGGCGACAGCCTCCTTCAGCGCAGCCGCCTCGTGCCGCAGTTCTTTGACCTCGGGGCTCGTCGCCTGACGGGCAGTGTCACCCGCGAGCCGCTTCTTGCCCGCCTCGAGGAACTCCTTCGACCAGCTGTAATAGAGGCTCGTGGCGATCCCCTCGCGCCGGCAGAGCTCGGCAACACTGTCTTCGCCGCGCAGCCCCTCCAGCACGATCCGGATCTTCTCCTCGGCTGAATGGTGCTTCCTGGTGCGCCGGCGAATGTCCTTCACGACCTTCTCGGCAGGATCTTTCCGTGTTCCGGGTTTCTGTCTCATCTCCACTCCTTGGCGGTTACGATGAGCCAAAAACCCTCCGTTACGAAATTAAACCAGAAGTCCCACAGGTGCTGACGGGGGACAGCCGGAATATCCGGCTCGTCCACCGCCGATGCGGCAGGGATCGGGCGGGTGCTGATCCCGGCGATGAAAAAAGAGGGCTACGACGGCGACTTCGCCGTTGCGGTGACCGCCGCCTCATCGACGATCGGGCCGATCCTGCCGCCGTCCATCGTCATGGTGATCTATTCGGCGATGACCAACCTGTCGATTGGCCGGCTGTTTCTGGCCGGCGTCATCCCCGGGCTCCTGATGGGCCTCGTGCTGATGGCGCTGGTGTTGGTCTACGCCGTGCGCCGCGACTATCCGCGCGAACCCTGGGGCGGAGTCCGGGCTCTGCTCACGGCCGTCCTGCGGGCGGCGGGCCCGCTCGGGGCGCCGACCATCATCATCGTCGGCGTGGTCGGCGGCTATTTCGGCGCAACCGAAGCCGGCGCCATTGTCGTTGCGTACTCGATGGGGCTTGGCCTGATCTACGGCGAACTGACCTGGGCGCGGATCGTGCGTGCCTGCCAGCGGACTGCGCTCAACGTCGGGATCATCCTGTTTGCCATCACCGCCGCCTCCATCGTCGGCTGGACCCTCGCGGTGGGCCGGGTGCCGCAACAGCTTTCCGTACTGATCGCCGGGGCCGGCGACAGCCAGACCCTGGTGTTCCTGGTCGTCATTGCCGTGCTTCTGATCATGGGGCTGTTCCTCGACGGCCTGGCGGCGATGGTCATCATGGTGCCGGTCTTCATCCCGATCACCTCCGCGCTTGGTGCCGACCCGATCCACTTCGCGATGATCGTGATCCTGTGCATCATGGTCGGCGCGGTCACGCCGCCGGTCGGCATCCTGTTGTTGATTTCCTGCCAGGTCGGCGGGGTGCCCTACCGGGACGCCGTGCGCACGATCTGGCCATTTGTCGGCGCCATGTTCGCGGTGGTCCTTCTGGTCACCTTCGTGCCGCAACTCACCACCTGGCTGCCGGAGGTTGCTTTCAGATGAGCGGCGCATTCTCGATCGAAGGCAAGCGCGCCATCGTGACCGGCGCGGCAGGCGGCATTGGCAAGGCCATCGCGCGGCGCTTTGCGCAGAACGGTGCCAGGGTCGCGATGTTCGATGTCGCGACCACGCAGCGGGGCTTGGGCGACATTGCCGAAACTCTGCCGGGCGACCATCTGGCCGTCACCGCGAACGTGACCGACACCGGCGCGCTGGCGGCGGCATTCGACCGGGTGGACGCAGCCTTCGGCGGGCTCGATATCCTGGTCAACAACGCTGGCATCACCCGGGCCGAGGACGTGTTCGAGACCTCGCTCGACAGTTGGCGCAAGGTGATCGACGTCAACATGACCGGCGCGTTCCTCTGCGCGAAGCTGGCGATGGAGCGGTTTCGCGCCCAGGCCACCGGTGGCAGCATCGTCCAGATGGGTTCGGTCGTCGGCCACCAGGGGGCGCTGATGGGGCATCTGCATTACGCCGCATCGAAGTCGGCGCTGCACGGCATGTCGCGCACACTGGCGCGCACCGGTGCGGCAATGGGAGTAACCGTGAACACGGTTGCGCCGGGACTGGTCCGCACGCCGCTGATCGACCGCGCGCACGGGCCGGACAAAGCGCCGACCGAAGCGGTCCCGCTCGGCCGGTTGGCCGAGCCGGACGAGATCGCGGCGGCGGTTCACTACCTGGTCTCGGATGAGGCGCGCTACGTGACGGGAGCGGTCATCGACGTCAACGGCGGGATGTACATGCGATGACGGAACCGACCCAAATCACTGCCGGTCTGTTTCTCGACGCCCGCGCGCTTGGCGGCGAGTCGCCGGTCTGGGATACACGTCGGGACGGGCTCTGGTGGGTCGATGTGCGCGCGCCGAGTTTGCATTTCACCTCTCCCCAGGGCGACGACAGGCACTGGGAAATGCCCTCGCCGATCGGGTTCGTCGCACTGGCGGATCGAGGTGTCGTCGTCGGGTTGGTCGAGGGCGTTCACGCCTTCGACCCCGACAGCGGCACCCTGACCTTGCTGTTTCACCCCGACCCGGACACGCCCGGCACCCGCCTCAACGAAGGCCGGGTGGATCCGCAGGGGCGGCTCTGGTTCGGCGTCATGGAGGACAAGGGGCAGACCCCGGTGGGCTCGCTGTGGCGCTGGATGCCCGGAGAGGCGCCCGAAAGCCTGCGCCGGTCGGTCCACATCCCGAACGGTCTGAGTTTCAACGCAGCCACCGGCCAGGCGAGCTTCGCCGACAATGCCGATGGACGGGTGCTGCTCCTGAGCATGGGCGCCCCCGCGCCGGACCGCACGCTGCTACCTGCCGGCGCGGCACCCGGCGAGCCCGATGGCTGCGCGCTGGATGCCAAGGGGTTCGTCTGGAACGCCCGCTTTCGCGGTGGCTGCGTCGTGCGGATCTCGCCCGACGGCGGCATCGAACGAACTGTCCCGGTGCCTGCGCCGAATGTTGCCGGCCTGTGTTTCGGCGGCTCCGACATGCAGACGCTCTTCATCACGACTTTGCGCGTGCGCATGACGCCGGAAGACCTCCGGCGATGGCCGCTGTCGGGCGGGGTCTTCGTCGTCCGCGCGCCGGTGCGGGGCGTTGCCGAACATCGCCTGAACGACGTGAACCCTCAGAACAATGATGATTGACCCATGAAAATCACTGATGTCCGCCCCCTCGTCGTCGACGCTTTCCGCGCGAATTATGTCTTCGTCCATATCGACACCGACGAAGGCCTGCACGGTGTCGGCGAGGGCACCCTCGAGGTCAAGGAACTGGCGCTGGCGGCGGCGATCGAGCAGCTCAAACCCTATCTCGTCGGCCAGGATCCGTTCCGGATCGAGCACCACATCGAGATCATGCACCGCGACAGCTATTGGCGCGGCGGTCCGGTGCTGCGCAGCGCGCTTTCTGCCGTCGAGGCGGCAATGTTCGACATCAAGGGCAAGGCCCTGAACGTCCCGGTCTACGACCTGCTCGGCGGCAAGCATCGCGACAGCATCCGGTGCTATGCCAACGGCTGGTTCGCCGGCGCGCGCACGCCCGAAGACTTCGCTGCCAAGGCACGCGCCACCGTCGAAAAAGGGTTCGCCGCGCTGAAATGGGATCCGTTCGGCGCCTCGTACATGCAGATCGACCGGGCGCAATGGGCCTTGTCGATGGACATCGTCGCCGCAGTGCGCGACGCCGTCGGACCCGATATCGGGCTGATGATCGAGGGGCACGGAAGGTTCGATGTGCCGACGGCAATCGCCCTGGCGCGCGACCTCGCCCGGGTCGAGCCGATCTGGTTCGAAGAGCCGGTGCCCCCCGACAATATCGCCGCTCTGGCCGAAGTCCGGTCGCGCGCGCCGGTCGAGATCGCCGCCGGCGAGCGGTTCTTCGATCCCGCCACCTTCGCCGATGCCATTGCCCGCGGGGCCGCCGACTACCTGCAGCCGGATGTCTCGCATGTCGGCGGCCTTCTCGAAGCCAAGCGTATCCCCGGCATGGCCAATGCAGCTTTCCTGCCGGTCTGCCCGCACAATCCGATCGGCCCAGTTGCCAATGCCATGACCCTGCACCTGACCGCCGCCGCCTCGAATGTCGTCTGGCTCGAGACCATGGTTTCTGACGTTCCCTGGCGCAGCGAGATCGCGCGCGAGAACGCGCGGTTTCAGAACGGGCAGATGTTGATCGGCGACGCGCCGGGTCTCGGTGTCGACATTGACACGGTGGCTTGCGAACAGCACCCGTACCGACGGCACGATCTGCGGCATTTCACCGGGGCTTTGACCGACACTCGCCCCGGCGAGGCGACGACGTTTTTCGAGACCCGGCCCGCCGCCGGGGCAGCGGACCCGCGGCTGACACAGAATGAGGACGTGGAATGAGCACTTTTCCGGAACAGGGATGTCTTTTGGGCCGTGTCTGGACGCCTGCATCGGCCGGGCCTTCGGTCGTGACGATCCGCAAAGGCCGTATCATCGACATCACGTCACGCGACGCACCGACGGTGCGCGACGTCTGTGAGATGGACGATCCGGCCGGATATGTCCTTTCGGCCGAGGGCGCCGATCTCGGCACGGTTGAGGACATTTCCGAGGGCATTCCGCGCGACCTCACCGCGACCCATTTCCTCGCCCCCTGCGACTTGCAGGCCGTCAAGGCCTGCGGCGTGACCTTCGCCAGTTCGATGGTCGAGCGGGTGATCGAGGAGCGCGCCGCCGGTGACCCGGACAAGGCCGAGGAGATCCGGCGCCGGGTGGGTGCTGCAATCGGCGCGAGCCTGCGCGACATCCGGCCCGGATCGGAGGAGGCCGCGCGGGTCAAGGCCGCGCTCATCGACGAGGGGCTCTGGAGCCAGTACCTCGAAGTGGGTATCGGCCCGGACGCCGAGGTCTTCACCAAGGCGCCGGTCCTGTCGTCGGTCGGCCCCGGCGCCGAGGTCGGCATTCACCCGGTCTCGAAGTGGAACAACCCCGAGCCCGAGGTCGTGCTGGCCGTCACCTCCAGCGGCCGGATCGTCGGCGCGACGCTTGGCAACGACGTGAACCTGCGCGATGTCGAGGGCCGCTCGGCGCTGCTTCTGGGCAAGGCCAAGGACAACAACGCCTCCTGCGCCATCGGGCCGATGATCCGGCTGTTCGATGACAGTTTCGGCATGGACGACGTACGGCGGCTCGACCTGGACCTCACCGTCACCGGCACCGAAGGCTTCATGCTGAACGGCCAGTCCACGATGCGCGAGATCAGCCGCGATCCGGAGACCCTCGTGCAGCAGACAATCGGGGCCCATCACCAGTACCCGGACGGCTTCATGCTGTTGCTCGGCACGCTCTTCGCCCCCACGCAGGATCGCGACGCACCCGGCCAGGGGTTCACGCACAAGCTCGGCGATGTGGTCGAGATCGCCGCGCCGGAGCTCGGCACCCTGCGCAACATCGTGCGGCTCTCAACCGAGTGCGCCCCTTGGGACAAGGGGATCGCCTGGTTTATGCGCAACCTCGCGGAACGCGACCTGATTTGAGGAAAAAACTGACATGCTTACGGGCAAACACCTGATCGCCGGCGACTGGGTCGGCACGGACGCGACATTCACCAACGAGCCGGTCTCGGGCGAGGCCGACATTTTCGCTGCCGGAACGCCGGAACTGGTCGCGCAAGCCTGTGCCGCCGCCGAAGAGGCGTTCTGGTCCTACGGTTGTTCGACCCGGGCCGAGCGCGCCGCCTTTCTGCGCGCCATCGCCGACGAGATCGAGGCGCGTGGCGCGGATATCACCGCCCAGGGCCGCAAGGAAACCGGCCTGCCCGAGGCCCGGCTCGAAAGCGAGCGCGGGCGCACCTGCGGCCAGCTGCGCCTCTTTGCCAGTCACATCGAGGCGGGCGACTATCTCGACCGGCGCCACGACCCGGCCCTGCCCGACCGCGCGCCGCTGCCCCGCCCGGACCTGCGGCTGATGCAGCGCCCGATCGGGCCGGTCGCGGTGTTCGGCGCGTCGAACTTTCCGCTGGCGTTTTCGACCGCCGGGGGCGATACCGCCTCGGCCCTCGCGGCGGGCTGCCCCACGGTGGTCAAGGGCCACTCCGCACATCCCGGTGTCTCCGATATCGTGGCGCAGGCCATCGATGCGGCCCGGCAGGCTTGCGGCCTGCATCCGGGGGTTTTCAGTCAGATTCAGGGCGGCAATCGCGCCGTCGGTACTGCGCTGGTGCAAAACCCCTTCATCAGGGCCGTAGGCTTCACCGGCTCGCTCGGTGGCGGCCGCGCGCTTTTCGACCTTTGCGCCAACCGACCGGAGCCGATCCCGTTCTTCGGCGAACTGGGCTCGGTCAACCCGATGTTCATCCTCGACGCGGCGCTTGCGGCGCGTGGACCCGAGATCGCCGCGGGCTGGGCCGGATCGCTGACAATGGGCGCAGGCCAGTTCTGCACCAACCCCGGCATCGCCGTCGTTGGCGCCGGCCAAGCCGCCGACCGCTTCGTCGACGCGGCCCGGTCGGCGCTGGCGGCAACCGACGCGCAGGTGATGTTGACCGACGGCATCGCCTCCGCACTTCGCTCAGGGCGTGACCGCATTGCAGCGGCGTCGGGTGTGCAGGAGATCCTGACCTCGACCTGCGACCTGCGCAACGCCACGCCCTATCTCTTCGCCACGACCGGGCGCGAATGGCTGGCGAACGAAGTTCTGGGAGAGGAAGTCTTCGGCCCGCTCGGCCTGATTGTCGTGGTCGACGACGCCGACGAAAGGATGGCGGTTGCTGCCTCGCTCAAAGGGCAGTTGACCTGCACCCTGCACATGGATGAGGCCGACACCGACGCCGCCCGCGCGCTGCTGACGGTGCTGGAACGCAAGGCGGGACGTGTGCTCGCCAATGGCTTTCCCACCGGGGTCGAGGTCTGCGACGCGATGGTACACAGCGGACCCTATCCTGCCTCGACGAACTTCGGGCATACCTCCGTCGGCACGATGGCCGTCCGCCGCTGGCTGAGACCGGTGTGCTACCAGAACATTCCGGACGAAATCTTGCCTGCGGATATCGTGTGAAGCAAAACACCTTCGTCCACGGGGGGCTTTGCGGGGCCGTAGCGGGTCGTGGCCACCGCCGGTCTTGACGCCGTCCCAGGTGGGACGAGGCCCCGTGGTGTTCTTGGTCTTCAAGGCGAGTTCGTGCTCGTAGGCAAAGGAGATAATCGCATTCATGGGCGGAGATGGGGTGGATGCCGCTCTCCCCTGACGGCATCGCATTGTGCCAAGCTTGCGGTGTCGAAACCCAAGCGGAAGGAGAGGGCATCCATGGGCAAGGCTACCATCATCGGCGTCGATCTCGCAAAGAACGTGTTCCAGGTGCATGGCGCAGCCGCGGACGGGTCGGTCCTGTTCCGCAAGAAGCTGTCCCGGCCGCAGTTCGCCCGGTTCATGGCGGACCAGCCGCCGTGCCTGGTGGCGATGGAGGCCTGTGCCAGTGCGCACCATTGGGCGCGGGAAATGGTGCGGCGAGGGCATGAGGTCCGGCTTATCGCGCCGCACTACGTCAAGCCGTTCCTCAAGCGGCAGAAGAACGACGCGGCGGACGCAGAGGCGATCGTCGAGGCGGCGCTGCGGCCCACGATGCGCTTCGTCGAACCGAAGTCGGCCGATCAGCAGGCGAGGGCGGTTGCGTTCCGGACGCGCGAGCAACTCGTCAAGCACCGCACCGAGACGATGAACGCGCTGCGGGCGCATCTCTACGAGTTCGGCCATGTCGCGCCTGAGGGCATCGGCTTCCTGCCGCGCCTCGCCCGGGTGGTCGAAGATCGTGAAACGAACCTGCCAGAGTTGGCCCGCGACATCTGCCGGATGCTGGTCGAGCAGGTTGTGCACCTGACCGACCGGATCAACGCGCTGAAAGCCCGGATCGCGGCGATGTCCACCGAGGCCGATAGGCCCCGGCGGCTGCAGACCATGCCGGGTGTCGGACCGATCACTGCGCTCGCGGTCGAGACCTTTGCACCGCCGATGGACCAGTTCCGCCGCGGGCGTGACTTCGCCGCTTGGCTCGGCCTGGTGCCGCGCCAGCATTCCACCGGCGGCAAGCAGAAGCTGGGCAAGACGTCGAAGATGGGTCAGCGCGACATACGGCGCCTGCTGATCACCGGCGCCATGGCCGTGATCCGCTGGGCCTTGCGGCGGGGATCGCCCAAGGGTTCCTGGCTGGCGCGGATGCTGGAGCGGAAACCGCCGACGGTCGTTGCCGTCGCACTCGCGAACAAGATGGCGCGGGGCATCTGGGCGATGCTGACGCGGAACGAGGACTATCGCGGTCCGGTGCTGATCGGCGCCTGAGCGCGCACCGGAAAGACAATCGGACCACCGAGTTGTGAGGAAGGCATGATCCGCATGGGCACATGATCGAAACGATCCGGGTCGGGCAAACCAGAAACGTTCTCCGAGCCCCGAGCTCGCTCCTGGAGATGTGGCCCCGGTCCGCGTATCACCATCCCGGCCAGCGGCGCCATGTCAGCCGCAAGAACAGGCCTGACAAAAGAACGCACTCGATCACACGTCCAGACGATCAGAAATCCCTTGCAAACCGAGCGGCATCCACAAAAGAACGTTCGACCGCAGGCCCATCCGCTCCGCCACTTGCCCTCACGACACCAATCTCCCGATCCGGCTGCGGCTACGTCCTTGCCTTGGGCGTCGGTCGCGCGGAAATCCCAACTTGCAGTATCGACCGGCAACGGCAACGGTCTTCAAGGTTTGCAGTGTCTTGCGATGCAGGTCGGCAAAGAGACGGTCGTTGTTGCGGTGACGTTCGATTTCCTCGCGCATGAATCGCTTGTCCACCCTGAGCTCGCTCACAAGTTCGTTCTGGGCATCGAGTTGTGCCGTCAGCCTCGCGTTTTCGATCAAGAGCTTCGCGCGGCTCAGCTGCCCGCCGATAGCGTTGTCAGCATGCACGGGCGGTGCCGTGACTTGCGGCTCACGTTCGGATGTTTTCGTCGAAGTGGGGTATTTGACAGTGCCGCCGGGCTGATCGGGCACCGTTGCGACTCGCGCAGGCTGCTCGCCGCCACTGCGCGTTTCGACGTTGATCTTGGCGACCCCAGACGGCTCGGGCGTTGCCTTGGCGAAATGCGTGTCGTCTTTGGGCGAGCACTGGATGAATTTCCAAAGAGAAGTGCTGTCAATGATCCAGTCGTAGACCGGAATTCCGTTGCGGGTCATCTTTAGTTTGTAGCATTCAATCTGGCCATCCTGACAGTACCGCTGCAACGTGCGGGCCGACGGGATCCTTCGATTCTCGATTTGAAAGGCCTCACGAGCCTCGCCGATTGTCAAATCGAATTTGGACAGATCTGGAGGCACGGGGGAACATTGTTGCTCATACTCTTCCACACCGCCCCTGGCGAAATTCGGAGTAGATTTGGCCTCAGGCGCGCGTTTACCATCGTGATAGCGTTCTGGGTCACTGGTCGAATGGCATGGCTGCATGGTCAAGTTCTCAAAAGGCATGCAGACATTATACCATGTGCGCGCTGTCGCCCGTCAGCGCCCGTGGGATATTTAGATCTGTCTCCGCATTTCCGTTGCTCAAATCTGTGAATATTTCCGGCGGACGCCCTCTTCTGTAACGATTCATTTTGCGTGTTCGTGCCAGGAGATTGGTCATGAACCGTTGCTGCTGCCAGAGCATTGCGTCCACCCCCACTTGAAGGTGCGAAGGACCGAAGGCCGGTATGCCTGGTCGAAAACGCGCGCTTAATGTCCTAAGTGTACGTCGAAAAGAGGCGCAGCTCGACCCACAAGCGATCCGACTCCAGCGGGATCGGCTTCTGGGCCACCGAATGCGTTTGATCACACAATTGCGCGCCGTTCTGATGGATCGTGAGGTTCGGGTTGGGAGTGGGCGTGTGGCCTTCTTGAAGACGCTGACCAAATCCCTTGAAGAGCCTATCGATCAGCCCGCCAGTTACTTCGTACGGTGTTGCGGGGCGGCTCAAAGAGACGCGGGCGACAGATGTACGGACCGTTTGGTTGACATCGACGTTCCAAAAAGCGGCCTGCTGAGACAAAGCGCTTTCCCGGGTCGGAGGTTTTCCAGGCTCCGGAATGTTGACCGTCATAGTGCCGGTCGCAGGGGTAGCGGCGCAAGCAGGGCCAAGGACTCAAACCAAGTCTCACAGGATGGCGTGAACATTGCAGAAGTTGGTGCAACACGGAAAGACAGCAAGACTGAGTGACTAAAAAGAGACTGCCATTCCGTTGAGCCAGCTGATCTTCCACGTAATGCATTGAAAACATTTGGAGGCGAGTACCGGAATCGAACCGGTGTGCACGGATTTGCAATCCGCTGCGTAACCACTCCGCCAACTCGCCGAAGTGCGCCGGATGTAGCCCATGGTCTCGCGCCGTGCAAGTGGGCCTGTTCAAGTAGGTCGGAGCGGGTGAACCGCAACATGTTGATTCGGGCGGCGAAGCCTGTCGCAGCAATGCCGCAGGTGGCCCCGTGCGCGGGTGGTTTCGGTTGTGGCGACACCGGATTCATGGCAACACGACTTGGCTTCTCAACAACCAGGCAGGTCCCGCCCATGAACGATTCCCAGGCGTTGCGTACGATGATGGTGGATACTCAGGTGCGGCCCTCGGACGTGACGAAATACCCGATCATCGAGGCGATGCTGACGGTGCCGCGTGAGAACTTCGTGCCGGATGCCGTTCGGGCTGCGGCCTATGCCGATGCCCCGGTCGATCTCGGCGGCGGCCGGGCGATGCTGGAGCCCCGGACACTGGCCAAGATCATCGACGCGGTGGGCATCGAGGCCGACGACCTCGTGCTCGATCTCGGCGCAGGGCTGGGCTACAGCGCGGCTGTGATCGCGCGGATGGCCGAATTCGTGGTCGCGCTTGAGGAAGACGAGGACCTGGCGGCAGAAGCCGAAGCCCGGCTCAGCGCCGCCGAAATCGACAATGTCGCGGTGATCGCGGGTCCGCTCGCCGAGGGCGACCCCAGGCACGGTCCCTACGACGTCATTGTCGTCGAGGGCGCGGTGCAGCAGATACCGTTTCCGATTCTTGAACAGATCAAGGATGGCGGCCGCATTGTTGCCATTTTTGATCGTAATAATCTGGGCACGGTCCGAATCGGCTACCGCACCGGCGCGGATGTGGATTGGCGGTCGGCGTTTGATGCCGCCGCGACGGTGCTGCCGGGGTTCGCGGCCGCGCCGGAATTCGCGCTTTGAGCTAGCCCGCGTCCCGGGCGGGTGTCCGGGGCCGGCAGATACGGGCCTATGGGGGCCAAGAACAGGACCGCTCAATGCGGGCACAGGGACGAGGACGGGAACGATGCGAGTGAAGACCCTTCGGACTTTGGCGACGGCGGCGCTTGTTTCGACGCTCGCCTTTGGCCCCGCGGCGATGCGCGCCGAGAGCCTGTCGGACGCAATGGTGTCGGCCTACCGGACCTCCGGGCTGCTCACCCAGCAACGGGCGCTGTTGCGGGCGGAAGACGAGAATGTTGCCGTCGCCGTGGCCCGGATGCGGCCGGTCATCAACTACGCGCTCAACGCCAGCGTCACCAGCTCCGACAGAACCTCTTTTCCGGCATCGATCTCCGATGGTGTGACCGAGACGCTGGATGCGACCGCCACGCTGTCGATGGACGTCACGGTGTTCAACTTCGGCCGCAACGCGCTCCAGGTCGACCTCGCCCGCGAAAACGTCCTGATGACCCGCGATGCCCTGGTCGGCGTCGAGCAATCGGTGCTCCTGCGTGCCGTCCAGGCGTTCCTCGATGTCCGCTCCGCGCATGAAACGGCGATGCTGCAGGCCAACAACGTCCGTCTCATCACCGAAGAGCTGCGCGCGGCCCGCGACCGGTTCGAGGTCGGCGAGATCACCCAGACCGACGTCTCCGCCGCCGAGGCGGCACTCGGCCAGGCCAAGAGCAACGAAGCCGCGGCCCGCGGCCAGCTGATGATCTCCCGGGAAGAATACCGGGTCGCCATCGGTCACTATCCGAACGGGTTGCAGGTGCCGCCGGCGTCGCCGATCGCGGTACGCTCGATCGGCGAGGCGAAGGCGATGGCGCGCAGCCGCCATCCCGACATTCTTGCCCAGCAACGGGCCGTGAAGGTCGCCGACATGTCGGTGGAAATCGCCCATCGCGCGATGTTGCCGAGCCTCACCGCTGGCGGCTCAGCCACGCGTCGGCTCGCGCGAACCCATACCAGCGCCTCCGACACCAATTCCTTTGGCGTCGACATCACCCTGTCGGGCCCGATCTACCAGGGCGGTCAGCTCAGCGCGCTCTATCGCCAGGCCAAGGCACAAGGCGAAGCCAACCGTGCCGCCCTGCATCTGACGGTCCAGAGCGTGGAGCAATCCGTGGCCAACGCCTGGGCGCAGCTTGCCGTGGCCCAGGCCCGGCTTCAGGCCACCGACCAGCAGATTCGCGCCAGCCGCGTAGCGCTGCGCGGCGCCCGCGAGGAAGCGACCCTCGGCGCGCGCACGACCCTTGAGGTCCTGTCCTTCGAGCAGGATCTGCTCGACGCCCAGGCCGCGCGGATTTCCGCCCAGTCCGATCAGTACCTCGCGGTCTACAGCCTGATCGCGTCGATGGGCCTGCTGACCGCGGATCACCTGCGTCTCGGCATCGCCACCTACGACCCGGAAGCCTATTTCAATGCGGTCAAAGGTGCCCCGGTCTACGATATCAGCCCGCAAGGCGCCAAGCTCGACGCGATTATCGAAACGCTCGGCCGCAAGTCCTATTGATCCTGCGGCCGTCGGCCGGTTCATTTTGCCCAGCAGACCGTTGTCTCCTTGCGACGGTCTGCTATTTTGTGCGCTCAGGATAATGTAGGAATAATCGAATGTCTGATCCGGTATCGAACTCCGAAATCGAGGACGTTCTTGCGTCCATCCGGCGGCTGGTGTCGGAAAACGCAAAGGCGCTCAAACGCGACAGCGAGCGCGACCCGGAGGCCGAAAAACTGGTCCTGACACCGGCCTTCCGGATTGACGAGAGCGAGGCCCCACCGCAGGAGACCGATGTCTTCGCGGTCGATTCCGAGACCTGGAACGATACCGCCGGAGCGGCGGAACCTTTTGAAAAACAAGTTGTTTTTTCGCACACGGCGCGACGGCCCTCGGCGGTCGTCACTCCCGCGGCGGACTTGGCGGACGCCGGATCCGAGCCGGCGACGGCGGCGTCGGACCCATCCGAAACCGCTGCCGACGCGCCAGCCGAGACCGCCGGTACCGAACCGGTGGGGCACGCGGATTCCGCCGAGACGGACGACCGCGCCGCGACCGCAACCGCCGGGGATTCCGAAGGAACGGCGGAGCCCAAGACCGAGTCGCTGGCGTCCGACGCCATCGGGGAATCGGCTGTCGCGACGGCGCCGGAGCCGGGGGGCGCCGGGCCTGAAACCGCGAACGAGCCCCAGGACGAGGCCGCCGCGCCGGTCGAAAATGCTGCAACCGATGCCGATCGGGGTACGGCCGAGACGCTCGAAGGCGTCGCGCCGGCAGCGGCGCCGACGCCGGTTTCCAAAGCGGCTGACGCCGTCGCCCGACCGGAAACCGTCGGCGCGCCGGACACGCAGTCCGCGCCGCCCAGATCGTGGATCGAAGGGCTTGTCGCCGCCGCGGCCTCCGCCGAAGCGGCACGGCTTGCCGCCCGCGCGGCTGCCGAAACCGTGACGGCAGCGCCCGACAGCCAGGATGCCGACCAGGCGTCGCAGGCGACCGAAACCGACCAGGCGCCGGAAAGCGTCGAAGCGACCGAGCCCACAGACGACAGTGGCGAAACGGCAGCCGATGCCGCCGCCGAAAACAACATGGGCGAAGCCGCGACGGACACGGATGCCCCTGCTGAACCTGCCGCCGATGAGACGGCAGAGACGACGCCTTTCGAGCTGACCGAAATCCATGCCGCCCCTGCCGACGTGGAGGACGCCGCGGCGCAGGCGCCGGTGGCCCTGGAGCCCGACAGCACGGCACACAGCGACGAGGTGCCGGAAGCGGCCGAAACGGCGGAAGGTACGGCCGCCGATGGCGATACCGACAGGCCCGAGCCGCTGGCCGAGGCGCCCGGCGATCTGTCGCCGGCCGCGGAGGATTCCGGCAGGGCAGAGGACGTCGCGCCGCAGGATACCGATAGCGCCCCGGTCGAACCCGAGCGCAGCTGGGTCGACCGGCTGATCGCGGCCGCCGCCTCGCACCGGGATGTCCCGAAGGCGGCAGGCGCCGAGCCGACCGGCGGCGACGATCAACCGGCGGACAATGTCGACGCCGACGCTGCCGAGACACCCGCGGCCCCCCTCGAGTGGGAAGCCGTTTCCGAGGCCGCCGAGGCGCCCGCCGAAGATCCGGACGCGATCGCGAAACCGGAGGCTGACGTTGCGGATGAAGAGGCTGCACAAGGTACGCGCGAAGACGGTGCGGATGCTGAGACCGCGGGCGTCGATCTCGAGCCGGTCGGCGAAGACAACCCGGTCGCATCGGATGCGGAACCCACACTCGTTCTCGAAGAAGCCGGGCCCGTGACCGAGGCTGCCGAACCGGCAGACGACGGGTTGGCTGCGCAGACCGAGGCGGCGCCGGTCGAGGCCTCCCTTGAGTGGGAACTGGTGGACGAGCCGCCGGAGCCGGACGAGACGACCGACGGCGAGGCGGTCTTCGACGTGAATACGGTCCTGACCGGCCCGTGGTCCGCCTCCGCGCCCGGTGTCGAGGAAGACGACGCCGGCGAGGTGGCGCTCGACGACGCAGCCCCGGCGCAGGACGTGGCAGAGGCCGCGGACATGGCCGCGGCCAACACGCTCCAATGGGAGCCCGTCGACCCGCCGCAGGAGGCCGGTTCCGATGCGGCCGCCGGGACCGAGGCCGAGCCGCTCGACATGCTCGCCCCAGATGCCGCGGAGGACACGGCCGGGGCCGCGATTGAAGCCGACGTCGTCGAAGAGGCCGACGAGCCGGCTGAGGACGAGGGCGCCGACACACAGGCGGAGGAAATCGAAGACCGGGACGACGACGTCGCGTTCGAACCGGAGACCGTACCGGAAGTCATTGATTACCAAGAAGAGTTCGAGCCGAGCTCCGACGAGATCGAAGGCGCCGTCGAAGCCGAACTCGAGGCCGGCGATCCCGACAGGCCGGACGAGCCGGCAATGGCAGCCGAACCCGAGGTGGCGACCGAGGCCGCCAAACCCGCCGACGTGCCTGCCGCAGAGGTCACGCCAGACGACCCCTCCGAGGATGACGCTTCGAATGCCTTCAGCGCGGAACCCACCGATACCGCGGAAGAGGAGCCGTCTGCCGTGGAAGTGGAGCCGTCACCCGAGTCCCTCGACGAGGATTCGGCGGCGCTGGCGGCTGCGGCCGAGGCCGACTGGGAGGACGCCGGAATGGCGGCCGCCGGCGTGGCGATGGCCGCCGCTGCGGCGACGCCTGAGCCTGAGAGCGTCGAGACCGGCGCCGACGTCCACGACGCCGAAACGGGTGACGAGGCCGTTGTCGAGGACGAGGCGGTGATCGACGAGGCCATGTTGCGCGCGCTCGTGGCCCAGTTGGTCCGCGACGAGTTGCAGGGCACGGTCGGCGAGCGCATCACCCATAACGTGCGCAAACTGATCCGCCGCGAGATCGCCCGCGCCCTGACCTTGCAGGACTTCGAGAAGTAGGGAACCCTCCCGAAGCCCGGCCCCCGGGGCGGCGGCCGTCGCCGGTACCGGCCGAGCGCATGCGCCGCCGTTGGTGCAAACCACGATTCCGGATTTCCCGATTCCCTGCGCGGGCCGGAGGGGTCTTTGTCCGACAGGGGCGGCGCGGGTCGCGTTTCCTGACCCGACCGGGGGCCTATATCGGGCCTCGCGAGAGCGGGTAGCGGGCACTTTCGGCAGAGATCGACGCCGGCCCGCCGCACGCTTTCGATCCTGGGTGCGCCCGCGCCTGGGTCACACCGGTGCAGCAAGACCGAAGACCGCGTCGAGGTCGAGGTGGGCGGCACAATGGGCGGCCAGCCGGTCGAGGGTGCGCTCCACGCCGTCGTCATAGCCAAGATCGGACGCGACTGCGCCGCGGCGTCGAAGGAACCCACGGCGAAACCCGTCGGCGGTGAACAGCCCGTGCAGATAGGTCCCCAGGATCCGCCCGTCCGCGCTGGCCGCGCCGTCCGTGCGCCCATCCTGGAGCCCGAGCCAGCCGCGCGCGCAGTCCGGTCCCGTGGTCCGTCCGAGATGGATCTCGTAGCCGCGCACCGTCGCCCCCGTTGCCAATTCGCGCGCTTGGGTGAGCGCGAGGTGTTTGGCTGGTTCCAGCACCGTCACCACGTCGAGAAGCCCGAGGCCGGGGACCGTGCCGGGGGTGCCCTCGACCCCGTCCGGATCGGCGATTTCGCGGCCCAGAATCTGGTAGCCGCCGCAGATCCCGAGCACCTGGCCGCCGCGGCGCACGTGCGCGGCGAGGTCGATATCCCAGCCGTTCGCGCGAAGGTCGGCGAGGTCGGCGCGGGTCGATTTCGACCCGGGGATCAGGACGAGGTCGGCGTCTCCGGGTAGCGCGCGGCCGGGTTCGACGATCTCCACGGTCACGTCGGGTTCCGCCGACAGCGGGTCGAGATCATCGAAATTGGCGATGCGGGCAAGCCGGGGCACCGCGATCTTCAGCCCGGATCCCGCACCCGGGCGGGGGGCGGCAAGGTCCATGACATCTTCGGCGGGCAGTCTCCAGGCATCGGTGAACCAGGGCAGCACGCCGAGCGCGTCCCAGCCGGTGCGCCGGGCAATCTCGCTCTCGCCCTCTGCGAACAGCGCGACATCGCCACGAAACTTGTTGACGATGAAGCCGCGGATCCGCCCCCGGTCGGCCGCGGGCAGGACCGCGTGGGTGCCGACGAGCTGGGCGATCACGCCGCCGCGGTCGATGTCGCCGACCAGCACCACCGGCACCCCGGCGGCCTCTGCGAAGCCCATGTTGGCGATGTCGCCGCGGCGCAGATTGATCTCCGCCGGGCTGCCCGCGCCCTCGATCAGCACGAGATCGGTGCTGGCGGCAAGGCGGGCGAAGCTTTCCATCACCGCCGGCAGCAACGTTTCCCTGATCGACCCGTAGTCGCGGGCCTTGAGAGTGGCAAAACGGCTGCCCTGGACGATCACCTGGGCGCCGGTATCGGTTTCGGGCTTGAGCAGAACCGGGTTCATGTCCACCGTCGGCAGCAGCCCCGCGGCCCTGGCCTGCAGTGCCTGCGCGCGGCCGATCTCGCCGCCATCCGAGGTGACAGCCGCGTTGTTCGACATGTTCTGCGGCTTGAACGGGGCAACCCGGATCCCCCGCGCCCGGGCCGCCCGCGCCAGCCCGGCCACGAGCAGCGACTTGCCGACGTTGGACCCGGCGCCCTGGATCATGATCGCCCGTGCCATCGCTGCCTCCCTGGTTCCCCGCCCGTCATCGCCCGGAATATCCGCCGGCGCAAGCGCCAGGCCGAAGACCCGGGGCGCGCCGCATCGCGTCGCGCCCTCCGGCGGTCTCACAACGGAAAACGCGCCCCGTAGGGCGCGTTTTCAGGGCTCGCCGATGGCAGTCCGGATCAGGCGGCTTCTGCGGCTGCGGCTTCGGCCGCGTGGCGGCGTTCGCTTTCCTCGCGCGACAACGCGACCGAGGTGCGTACACCTTTGCCGACGAAGTCCATGAGGCCCGTGACCACCCGTTCGTTCGGGTCGATCCCGGCGCAGCTCAGCACCTCGCGGCCATCGCGCGAGCGTGCCCACCGAGCGATCTGCTCGGGGCCATTGCCATATTTCTTGTCGTCGGCAATCGCATCGTCGAGTGCAGCAAGCACTACCGCCGCAAACAGTTTGCGTGCGCGATTGCCCTGTTCGTTGTTGAACGCGGTTCCGTCCACAATATCCAACATTCGGCGTCCTTTGTTTTTCTTGCTCTTGCGCTTCAGGGCGTAGGGGCCAATATGACCTTTCGTGACCGATTCGGTATCCCTCCCAACGCATACCACCTATGTTTCAGGCGCATGGCTTCGGCCGGTGGGCCACGAGATATGGGTTCCTTGTCAGGGGCAACGGGGCAAGATATAGGGTCCGTCAGATCAACGTCAACCTTTTGCCACAGTTTTGCCACATGCCCAAAATCAACGGAAACGAGATCAGACCCGGCTACGTGCTGGAGCACAACGGGGGCCTCTGGGCCGCCGTAAGGACAGACCACGTCAAGCCCGGCAAGGGCGGCGCCTTCGCCCAGGTCGAGCTCCGTAACCTGCGCAACGGCTCCAAGCTCAACGAGCGCTTCCGCTCCGCCGACAAGGTCGAGCGCGTCCGCCTCGAACAGAAAGACATGCAGTTTCTCTACGAGTCGGACGGGATGCTGGTGTTCATGGACACCGAGACCTTCGACCAGGTCGAGCTGCCCGCCGAAATCCTCGGCGAGCGCCGGCCCTTCCTGCAGGATGGCATGACCATCGTTGTCGAATTCCACCAGCACGAGGCGCTGAACGCGACCCTGCCGCAGAAGGTCACCTGCAAGGTCGTCGAGACCGAACCGGTGGTGAAGGGGCAGACGGCGGCCAACTCGTTCAAACCGGCGATCCTCGACAACGGCGTCAAGGTCATGGTGCCGCCCTTTGTCGGCCAGGACGAAGACATCGTGGTCAACACCGAGACGATGGAATACTCCGAGCGCGCCTGACCAGGCCCGTGCCAGGCCCGCGGTTTCGCGGGTCCCGTCGGACTTCGCCGAGCGCAAGCGCCGTGGCGGCTGCAAGACGCGCGGGTCCGCGGTGACGGCAGCGGGGGAACGCCGGCGCGGGCAGGGTGCATGCGCTGGCCGTCTTGCGCGATCCAAATGTGTCCGTCGCCGGTCCATGGCCGCAGAAACACCTCAAACGTGCCGGAAATGTGGCCGGTCGGGGGACGACGACGAGGGCGGCGGGAAATCGCCGGTCGGCCGGCGCGGCGGCTTCAGGCCCCGGCCTTGCCCAGGAAACGCTCGACCATCCGGTCGTAGACCGCCCCGAACAGGCGCTGATGGACCAGCGCGGGAAACAGCGAATAGACCGCGCGGCGGTCTTCCCAGCCGGGTTCGAGCGGTCCGTAGCCTTCCGAAAACCCCGGTCCCGGCCCCCCGAACAGGTGCAGCATGGCCAGGTCGACCTCGCCGTCGCCGAAGTAGCAGGCCGGGTCGATCAGATGGATCGCGGCGGTCGTCGCGAGCAGGTTGCCGGACCAGAGATCGCCGTGAAGCAGTCCCGGCGCCGGGGCCGCGGGCAGGCGGTCTCCAAGCCGCCCGGCGAGCCGTTCCACCCGTGCGCCAAGACCTGGCGGCAACTGGGCGACAAAGGGCAGGAGCCGTCGCGCGGCCCAGAACCCGGGCCAGTCGTCGGTCGGCGCATTGTAGATCATGACCGGCCCGAAGGCGTAATCCTCGCTCCAGCCATAGCTGTCGCCGGGGTTGCGATGAAGCCGGGCCAGATCTTCGCCGAAGTGCGCCCAATGGGCCGGCGTGGCGCGCACCTCGTCGAGCGCTTCGAGAAACAGCACGTCGCCCGATCGCCCGAGCACGCGCGGGGCTGGGACGCCGGCCGCGGCGATGGCGTCGAGCATCCGCGCCTCGCGCGCCACCATCGGTCCCTGTTTCGCCACCACGCTGTCGCCGCCTGCGAGCGTGACCTGTGCGACCTCGGAGAGATCGCCGCCGTGAAGCGGCGTGACACGTACCGGGGCGGCCCCGAAGACATCCAGACAGGCGGCCCCGAGCCGGTCCATCTACCGCTCCCAGCGCACCTGCGTCGGCCCGGCGTTCAACGGCCCGTTGGCCCGGTCGAACCGCAGATAGGCAATCGCCTGCCCGGGTGCGACGGTGGTCAGCGTTCCGACCTCCTTGCCGTCCTCGGCCGTCACCGTGGCGCCGGCGACCGGCTCCGGCCCGTCCAGAGCGACCCGCACGAACCCCTTGCGCAATTCGGTCTTGTGTTTCATCCGCGCGGTGACCTCCTGGCCGACGTAGCAGCCCTTGCGGAAGTCGACCCCGTGCAGCCGTTCGAACCCGGCTTCGAGGATATAGGTCTCGCCCGTGAGTTCATGGCCGGCCTCCGGGATCGCATGGGTCACGCGAAGGGCGTCCCAGTCGATCGCCGGCGGCGCGCCGGGGCTGTCGCCATAGCGCCGCCACCCCAGCGCGGGATGCCGCGGATCCTCCCAGGCGCCCTCCGGGACGGGCTGTGAGATTCCACGAATCGCGTAAAGATCCGTCTTTTCGATCGAAACATCCGCGCGCAACTTGTACATATTCAACTTCTGATGCAAATTTGACGCGAGGTCGCCGGCGACGTCGAGCAGGATCGCCTCCGCCTCGGGCACCAGGAAGAAGTCGGCAATGAACTTGCCCTGCGGGGTCAGAAGGGCGGCGTAGGTGAGGGTTGCGAGCCCGCGCACGTCGTTGGTCACGAGCCCCTGCAGGAAGCTTTCGCGGTCGGCCCCGGTGATCCTGAATACCACGCGGCCCGCGTGTGTTTCGCCCATGGATTTCTCTCCTGTCATTCCCCCGCTATATAGACCGCGAAGCTCGAGGAATGAAGATGCGCGCGCCGGTCTCCGTGGTGATCCCGACCCTCAATGCCGAAGCCGATCTCGGCCCCTGTCTCGCGAGCCTCGGCGAAGGTCTGCGGGCGGGGATCCTGCGTGAACTGGTGATCTCCGACGGTGGCTCGACCGATGCGACCCGCTCGGTCGCCGCATCGGCCGGTGCGATCTGGGTCGAGGGCCCGCCCGGGCGCGGCGGTCAACTGCGGCGCGGTATCGCCGCGACCGGCGGTCCCTGGCTGCTCGTGCTCCATGCCGATACCACCCTCACCCCGGACTGGCCCGACGCGGTGCTCGCGGGCATCGAAACCGGCCGACCCGGCTACTTCCGGCTGCAATTTCGTGCCCGCGGTCTTGGGGCCGCCTGGGTCGCGAGCTGGGCCAACCTGCGGGCCCGGCGCCTCGGGCTGCCGTTCGGCGACCAGGGATTGCTGGTCTCGCGCGCCGATTACGACGCCGCCGGAGGTTACCCGGACATCCCGCTGATGGAAGACCTCGCGCTGGCCCGGGCCCTGCCACGGCCGCGCCCGCTCGCCGCCATCGCCACCACCGGGGCCGAACGCTACCGCGCGCGGGGCTGGCTTCGCCAGGGGGCCGCCAACCTCTGGCGCCAGGCCCGGTTCCTGGCCGGTGCCGACCCGCAGGACCTTGCGCGCGGCTATCGCCGGTAGTCGGCGCGCTGGCGTCGCCGCTGCCACAACACGGGGCGTTGTGTGGGGGCAGCCCTCCGGCCCGCGCGCCGCAGCCGGGGGCGTCGGGCCCGAATTCGCGGACCCCCGATTGACCTTCCCGCCGCCCGGGAATACCGCTTGTCCAACCGTTTCTGGAGGGTTTCATGACGCTTGCCCAAGGCCGCCCCTACCTCGCCATTCCCGGTCCTTCGGTCGTGCCCGACCGGGTGCTGAACGCGATGCATGTGCCGGCGCCCAACATCTACGAGGGCGCGCTGGTCGACATGGTGCGCGGGCTGATCCCCGATCTCCAGGCCGTGGCCCGCACCCGGGCCGATGTGGCGATCTATATCTGCAACGGCCACGGCGCCTGGGAGGCGGCGGCCTCCAACATGCTGCGTCCGGGCGAAAAGGTTCTGGTGCTGTCCACGGGCCGGTTTGCAGCCGGCTGGGGCGAAGTGATTTCCCGCCTCGGTGTGAGCGTCGAGATGATCGACTTCGGCAAACGTGCGCCGATCGACCTCGGCCGGGTCGAGGCCGCGTTGAAAGCCGACAGCACCCACGAGATTAAGGCCGTTGTCACCGTCCATGTCGACACCGCGACCGGCGTGCGCAACGACATCGCCGGTCTGCGCGCGGTGATGGACGCGGTCGGGCATCCCGCGCTGCTGGCGGTCGATTGCATTGCCTCGCTCGCGGTGGATCCGTTCGAGATGGACGCCTGGGGTGTCGACGTGATGGTGGCGGCGAGCCAGAAAGGGCTGATGACCCCGCCGGGTCTCGGCCTGGTCTTCTTCAACGAGAAGGCGAAGGCCGCCGGCGCCGATACGGTGTCGTGGTACTGGGATTGGACCCCGCGCAGCGCGCCCGGGCATTTCTACGAGTATTTCGGCGGCACTGCGCCGACCCATCACCTGCCGGGCCTGCGTGCGGCCCTCGACATGATCGCCGAGGAGGGTGGGGTCGAGGCGGTCTGGGCGCGGCACGAAAAACTCGCCCGCGCCGTCTGGGCGGCTTTCGAGGCCTGGGGGCAGGGCGGCCCGCTCGAGATCAACATTTCGGATCCGACCTACCGCAGTCACGCGGTCACGGCGCTGCGGATCGGCGGCGACGACGGCACCCGCCTGAGGCGCTGGGTCGAGCAGAAGGCGGGCGTGACGCTCGGCATCGGCCTCGGCATGGCCGAGCCGGACGACCCGGCCTGGCATGGCTTCTTCCGCCTTGGACACATGGGGCATCTCAATGCCCACATGCTCATGGGCGCCCTCGGCGCGATCGAGGCGGGGATGGTTGCGCTGGATATCCCGCATGGCGCCGGGGCATTGTCGGCGGCCGCGAAAGTGATCGCCGAAGCGTGACGCCCCCCCGGCGTCGATGGCCCCGAGGGCCTGCGCCCGTCGAAGCATCGCTCAGCCGCCGCGGGCCGCCTCCAGCGCCGCCGGCAGGGCGCGCTCGAACAGGTCGAGCATCTCCGGGGTGCCGGCCGAGACCCGGATGCAGCGGTCCTCGGGCACGACCATGGGCTTGCGCACGAAGATGTCGCGGGCGTTGAGCTGCTGGAGAACGCGGGCCGCAAAGGCGCCGTCGGCGCCGCAGTCGATGGTGACGAAATTCGCCGCCGACGGCAGGGCGACCAGCCCGCCCGCCGCGGCGATTTCGGCGATCCGACCGCGCGCGACCGTCACCGCCGCCTGGACCTGACGCAAATGGTCCGCGTCTTGCAGCGCGGCCAGCGCGCCGATCTGGCTGATCCGGGCGAGGCCGAAATGGTTGCGCACCTTGTCGAAGGCCGAGATCAGCGGTGCCGCGGCGACGGCGTAGCCCACCCGCGCCCCGGCCATGCCGTAGGCTTTGGAAAACGTCCGCAACCGGATCACCCGCGGGTCGTCGGGGTCGATCGCCGGCGCGGTGCCGCGCGGGGCAAATTCGACATAGGCCTCGTCGAGCACCAGCAGCGTGCCGTCCGGCACCGCCTCGATCATCGCCTCGATCCTTTCGGCCCCGTGCCAGGTGCCCATCGGGTTGTCGGGATTGGCGATGTAGACGAGCTTTGCGCGGGTTTCGACCGCCTTGGCGATGAGCGCCGCCGGGTCTTCGTGATCGTCCCGGTAGGGCACCGTGACCAGCGTGCCACCGTAGCCCGCGACATGGTAGTTGAAGGTCGGGTAGGCACCGGCAGAGGTGACGACCCTGTCGCCCGGGGCCACGATGAGCCGCACGAGATAGCCCAGCAGCCCGTCGATGCCCTCGCCGACCAGGACGTTCGCCGGCGCGACGCCCAGCCCTGCGGCGAGAGCTGCGCGCAGCTCGAAGCTCTCGGCGTCGCCATATTTCCAGGTCTCGCCCGCCGCCCGCTCCATGGCAGCGATCGCCCGGGGCGAGGGGCCGAAGACGCTCTCGTTGGCGCCGAGCCGGGCCCGGAAGGGGCGGCCGCGGGCACGCTCCTGCGCCTCCGGGCCGACAAAGGGGACCGTGGCGGGCAGGCTGGCGACGAGCGGGGTGTAGCGGGGGCCGGGTTTCATGGCGGGAAACATGGCCCAAGGCGGGGCGCCGGGCAAGGGTGGCGGGCGAGGGTTCCGGTCGGGTCGGCTGCGGCCGCGGGGCCACGCTGGCGGGCAAAAACCCCGTGCGGCGCGTGTAACCCGTTGCCCGCGTGCGCCCGGCCCGCGACACTTCGGCGGGAAGAGCGGGGGAAGAGATGAAACGGGTGATCGCGGCGCTGGCGCAGGGGCTCGGGATGGTCGGGCTCGGGATGGCGTCGATGGCGTTTGCGCCGGCGGCGCAGGCTCAGACCTTTCACGCCGAAGGGTCCGACACGATTTTCGGCACCGGGGCCCGCCATGTCGCCATGGGGGGCACCGGGACGGCGACCGCCGACGACCCGCTCGCGATCTTCTACAACCCGTCGCTGCTCGCCGGGATCGACCGTCCGATGATCTCGGTCACGCGCCAGGTCGACGGCACCCTGCGCCCCTTCACCTTCGCCGGCCTGACCCTGCCGCTGCCGCTGCCCGACAGCCTCGGGGTCGAGGCGTCGATCGGCTTCGCCCGCTATAACCGGGTGCATGCGCGCTCGTCGGGGTTTCTCGCCGAAGACGACATGCGGTCGGTCTTCCTGCGCTACCTGCTGCCGGGAATGACCGGCGATTACGACGGCAAGATCGACTCGAAGACCCTGGTCAACCGGGTCGCGCTGGGCGTCGCTCCGTCGGGTGGCACCGGGCTGAGCCTCGGGGTCAACCTCGACTATATCGACTGCAAGACCGAGACCTGCGGTGTCGAGGCCGGCGGCAGCGGCTGGGTGGCGCGGTCGGTTCACGCGACGGCGCTGAGCCTCGGGGCCTCGGCCAGCTACCGGTTCGACGACCGGCTGACGCTTGGCGCCTCCTGGACCGACATCGACACCACGCTCACCACCCGCCAGACCCGCACCGACGCCAACGGGACGCGGGAGCTTACCTACCACACCAGGCTGCCGGCGAAACTCAACCTCGAAGCCGCCTGGCAGGCCACCGACAGGATCCTTTTGGCCGCGGGCTGGCAGAAATTCTGGGGCGATTACGGCGGCTACACGCTGAACTTCGAAACCCTGCATTTCGGCGCGGAATATCAAGCCGACAACGGTCTCACCTGGCGCGGCGGCCTCTGGGCACCGCTCGAAATGTCGAGCTCGCTGGCGACCCAGATCGAGCTTCCCGCGCCGGCCGCCCCCACCGCCGGGATCGGCTGGAAGCGCGACAACTTCACCGCAGACCTGTCGGTCTATGCCCACCCGGTGATGTCGATTTCCGAAGACAAACCCGTCATCTCGGGCGATCTCACGCTCGGGTGGCGGTTCTAGCCGGCCGGTCGGGCCGGTCGGCCGGTCGCTTGAGCTTTCAGTCGTGATGCATGAAGTGCAGCCGGGTCTCGCGGGCCATGTTGCGGCGCATTTCGAGCTCGGCGATCCGCCCCATCAGCCGGGCGCGCTCGTCGGGGTCGTAGCTCGCCACCCAGGCCGCTTTCGCCTCTTCGAGCTGCCGGCCAAGCTCCAGCTCCTGCGGAATGAACCCGGCCTCGTGCATGATCCGGAACCCGACCGCTTCGAGCGGGTCGATATAGGCTTCCTCGGGATGCTCGGGTAGCGGCTTGCCTTCGCCGGGCAGGTGCGAGAGCTTGCCCTCGGCGAGGGCCGCGAGCATCCGGCGTTCGGCAAGACGCGCAAAATTGATGTCCATGACGGAGCTCCTTTGAGCGGTGATATGGGCCCGGCCGGGATGGTTTACCATGTGCGAAGTCAAGCCGGCGGCGGATTTTGGCGCGTGTCGCCGGCCGGGCGAAGGGATGGGCGAAGGGTGGGCGAACTCGCCCGGGGTGTCAAGCCCTTGATATTATTGCAGATAGCGATAACAGGACTTCGCCCGCCCAACCCCGCGCGAACCGGCCGGGGCGGGGCCAAATCCCTTCGAAGGGATTTGCCAAGGCTTTTCGAAAAGCCTTGCTGCGCCCGGCCGAACCGGCGTGCCCTCAACCGATCTCGGCAAGTCGGGCCAGGGCGTCTTTCAGCTTGCCGGCTTCCTCCGCGCGTGCGGCGAGGTTGTCGCGGGCTTCCATCACCACCTCTTCCGGCGCGTTCTCGGCGAATTTCGGGTTCTTCAGTCGGCCGTTCAGCCCGGCGATTTCCTTGTCGAGCTTGGCGAGCGCTTTCTCCAGACGGGCTTTCTCTTCGCCCACGTCGATGATCTCGGCCAGCGGCAGGGCAAAGGTGGCGCCTTCCGCCGGGATGGTCACGCAGCCTTTCGGCAGCTCGGCCATGTCGGTGAGGCTGTCGACCCGCGCCATCCGCAGGATCAGCGCCGAATTGGTCTCCCAGGCCGCCCGGCCGGCATCGTCGCTCTCGAGGCGGATCATCGGGATCTTCAGCCCCGCGGGCACGTGCATCTGGGCGCGCGCCGAGCGGATGTCCTCGATCAGCCGGATCACCCAGTTGATCTCGCGGTCGGCGGCGTCGTCGATCAGCTCGGCGCCGTAGGCCGGCCAGGTCTCGTGGACCAGCAGGTTGGGGCGCTCCGCGATCTGGCCCCAGAGCTCCTCGGTGATGAAGGGCATGACCGGGTGCAGCAGGATCAGACACTGGTCGATGACCCAGGCCATGGTGGCGCGGGTCTCGGCCACGGCCCGTGCGTCGTCCGAGGCAAGCAGCGGTTTCGAGAATTCGACGTACCAGTCGCAGACCTTGCCCCAGGTGAAGGCGTAGAGCGCATTGGCGGCGTCGTTGAACCGGTAGGCGGCGATCGCGGCGTCGATGGTTTCGCGCACCCGGCCGGTCTCGCCGACGATCCAGCGGTTCACCGTCGCTTCCACGCCCGCGGGGTCGAAGTCGGGGGCGGGGCGGCAGTCGTTCATCTCGGCGAAACGCGCGGCGTTCCACAGCTTGGTGCCGAAGTTGCGGTAGCCCTTGATGCGTTCCTCCGACAGCTTCAGCACGCCGCCGATCGCGGCCATGCTCGCGTTGGTGAAACGCAGCGCGTCGGCGCCGTAGGCATCGATGATTTCCAGCGGGTCGATGACGTTGCCGGTGGTCTTCGACATCTTCTTGCCCTTCTCGTCGCGCACCAGCTGGTGCAGGTAGACGGTGTGGAAGGGGATGTCGCCGACCACGGCGAGCTGCATCATCATCATCCGCGCCACCCAGAAGAACAGGATGTCGAAGCCGGTGATGAGCACGTCGGTGGGGAAGTATTTCTCGATCTCCTCGGTCTGTTCCGGCCAGCCGAGCGTGCCGATCGGCCAGAGACCCGACGAGAACCAGGTGTCGAGCACGTCGGGGTCGCGCCAGACCGGGTAGACCAGTCTGGTCGGATCCTGATCGATGGCGAACTGCGCCAGGGTTTCGGCCAGCATCTCCTCGGCCGCCTTCTTGTCGGCCACCTCGACCACGGTCGCGTGGGCGATCGGCGCCGGGGTATCGGCGTTGTCGTCGAGGAACCGGTCCTTCACGTCCTCGAAGGTGGGGCCGCAATGGGTGACCTCTCCCATGTGGACGATGCCGTCGAGCAGCATCCGCGCGAGTTCGACGCCGTCGATCCGGTCGTCTGCGTCCTTGTCCGCAGGGCTTTCGTAGGACAGATCGAGCCCGTACCAGACCGGGATCTGGTGACCCCACCAGAGCTGGCGCGAGATGCACCAGGGCTCGATGTTCTCGAGCCAGTGGTAATAGGTCTTCTCGCCGGCCTCGGGGATGATCCTGGTGCGCCCCTCGCGCACCGCGTCGAGGGCGGGGCCGACGACCTTCTCGGCATCGACGAACCACTGGTCGGTGAGCATCGGCTCGACCACGACCTTCGAGCGGTCGCCGAAGGGCTGCATGATCGGCTTGTCTTCGACGAAGGGCTCTTCGACCTCGCGGTCTTCGCCGGTCTCCGGGTCGGTCTTCACCACCCTATGGGTCACCGCGAGCCCCTCGGCGTTGATCTGGTCGATCACCCGTTCGCGGGCCTCGAACCGGTCGAGCCCGCGCAGGTCGTCGGGCACCAGGTTCAGGGTGTCGACCTCTTCGCCGGTGAAGGCGGAGCCGGCGGCGATCTCCTGGGCGCGGTTGGCGCATTCGCCGTAGGGCAGCCCGTCGGCGCGCATGTTGCCGGCAGTGTCCATCAGCCGGTACATCGGGATGCCGTTCCGCGAGGCGACGGCGTAGTCGTTGAAGTCATGCGCGCCGGTGATCTTCACGGCGCCGGAACCGAAGGCGGGATCGGGGTAATCGTCGGTGATGATCGGGATGAAGCGGCGGTGCTGTTTCGGGCCCACCGGGATCTCGCAGAGCTTGCCGACGATCGGCGTGTAGCGGTCGTCGGAGGGATGCACCGCCACCGCGCCGTCGCCCAGCATGGTCTCGGGCCGGGTGGTGGCGATGGAGATGTAGTCGCGCTCCTCCTCGAAGACGACATTGCCGTCTTCATCCTTCTCGACATAGGTATAGGTCTCGCCGCCCGCGAGCGGGTATTTGAAGTGCCACATGTGGCCGGCGACCTCGATATTCTCGACCTCGAGATCGGAGATCGCGGTCTCGAAATGCGGGTCCCAGTTGACCAGCCGCTTGCCGCGGTAGATCAGCCCCTTGCGGTACATCTCGACAAAGACCTTGATGACCGCGTCGTGGAAATCGGGGCTGTTCTCGTGGCCGGTGCGCGGGTCGCCGGGGGCGCCGGCCATGGTGAAGGCGTTGCGCTCCCAGTCGCAGGACGCGCCGAGGCGCTTGAGTTGCTCGACGATGGTGCCGCCGTATTGCGCCTTCCACTCCCAGACCTTGGCGAGAAAGGCTTCGCGACCCAGTTCGCGGCGCGACGGCTGCTGGGTGGCGGCGAGCATCTTTTCGACCTGGAGCTGGGTGGCGATACCGGCATGGTCCTGGCCCGGTTGCCACAGCGTGTCGTAGCCGCGCATCCGGTGCCAGCGCACCAGAATGTCCTGCAGGGTGTTGTTGAAAGCGTGACCCACATGCAGCGCGCCGGTCACGTTCGGCGGCGGGATCATCACCGTGAAGCTCTCGGCCCCGGGCCTGGCATTGGCGCCGGCGCGGAAGGCATGCGCATCTTCCCATTTTTTCGAGATCCGCGGCTCGGCGGCGGCGGCGTCGAAGGTCTTTTCCATGGCCATGGCGGGGCTCCGGTGATCGTCTGTGCAAGGGTCGCGGGGTGTATAGGCGAGCCGAGGGGGGAGGGGAAGGCGAAAGGGCAGGGTCTGCCGCTTGGGCGATGCGGGAGGGGAGCGCCGCCCCGCGCCTGCGGCGGGCGGGGGCGGGGGGG
>SWCD01004661.1_pt1 | contig 57764 bp, 49 predicted proteins | sample 4693011 | NCBI WGS metagenome assembly SWCD01 (sample SAMN10267278, study PRJNA491770) | bioreactor metagenome | isolation source: DHS bioreactor inoculated with marine | place: Japan: Omine Ridge, Nankai Trough
CCCCGGCAGCGACAAAAACAAGCTTGACTATGACCCGCAATTAAAGGGCCGATTGACATTCTCCATGTTTTTTTTAAAGCGTGCGGCGAGGGGGTCTGCGCTCTTGGCCACGCGCACCGAAGCCCCGGTCCAAGGCAACGGCAGTGCGGTGTAGGATCACGCCGGACCTCGGAAGCAACCCGCGCCAAGAGCCGTGGGCCCGGTCACTCCGCCGATGCACGTTGTGCGAAGTTGTCCAGCCACGTCCGGATAAGGGCGCGCAGGGTATCGAGAACGGCTTCGTCATGCTCGGCTTCGGCGATCAGGGCGAGGATCTTGCGATCGTCCTTGCCGAGAGCGCGTTTCGGCCAGGCCGGCGCAAGAGCCGTGCACAGCCGAAAACCGGTGAGCCATTCGGCGAAGGTCGTGTCGGAGAGCTTTCTGACCGCGTTGCCAACCTCACCGTCGAGAACCCGGTCATTGATCTCGCCGTAGCGCAGCATCAGGATGTCGAGGACCCGCTGCAGGCCTCCCTCGCCTCCGATCGCCCGCCCCTTCAGAAGCGGCGGTAACCAGTCGGCAGGGGTCACGAACGCCGGGGCGACGAGCACCCCAGTCAGGTAGCCGTTCACCGCCTCGGGCGTGAGACCGGAGCCCTTCAGCAGCTTGGCAAACTCTCCCCTGCCCTCTGGCGTGATGTCGTACTCCGGGTCTCCCCGCTCCGTCTCCGGGTCGTCACCGAACAGCGCGTCCTCGGCGGCGTCGAGGGTCTGGTCGAGAATGAAGTCGAAGACGGGGATCTTCTTCAGCGGCCGGCCCTCGGCAAGCCCCAGCGCCACTGCGGCAAACGCCTGCCAGGCCCGGGGCGCCACATCGTCCGCACACCGCAGGATCGCCGCCGACCGGGCGAAGACCCGCGCCCAGATCTCGCGCTGGGCATCGAGACGCGCCCAGACCAACCCCTCGGCCCCGCGTTCGCTCGTCGCCTCGGCGAGCCCCTCCATCAGCGGTGCATCGCTCACGAACCAACTCGATGCGATCGGATAGAGCAGCGGCCATTCGCGGCTCTGTCCGATCAGCCTGCCGCGTTGCGACGGCGAAAGCGCGGCGACCTCGCCGTCCGGATCGACCAGGGCCAGATGTGCGGCCATATCGGCGGCGGCCGGCGTGACCCCGGTTACCCCGAGCATCGGCGCCACGTCGATGAACCCCGGCGCCGGCGGCAGCCCATGGGCAAGCCCATCGCCCAGTGCGAGTTCCAGCGCTCCGGTGAGCCCCTCAGCCGCAATCTCGTGCGACGGCATGTCATCGGCGATCGCCTCCATCTGCCGGCGCTGCTCACTGGCCGAGGCGCAGGGGATGACATAGGCATCCTTGATCCCGTGGCCGTCCTTGATCAGCACCGCCGCGATCCGTTTCGTGCTGCCCCGGCTGACCGCCGCAATGATCGACTGCGACCCGCTTCCGTCGGGCAGCGATGCGAGCACCCGGTGCTGCTTCCACGCGCCCGGCACCTTGCCGCCGGCAGGCTCGCGGCGCAGCGCGTCCTTCACTGCAGCATCGAGGATCTCGCGCGCGGCGTCGGCCGGCATCCAGTTGCGGAGCGCGATGAGCGCCGCCAACTCCGCCGCATCGACCCCGCCGCCGGCCGCCAGATCGCGCAGCCCGGTGGCCGCGGCGCGCCGCAGACCGGGCAGCCGGTCGAGCAGGAAATATCGCCCCACCAAAACCAGATCCGGCCCGCCTGCGACGACTATCCGATGTACGAAGGCCTCGGCGGCCTCGTGCTCCATCGCGGCCAGCGCTTCGCGCAGGATCATGTGCGCCTGGTCCGGCGGCGTGCCTGCGGGGAGGATCTCGCGGATCAGATCGTCGGGGTCGGGATGGGGGCGGTCCGGATCCCCCGGCAGGGCATCGTCGGGCCCGAGACGCAGACAATCGGGCGGTTCCAGCCCGGCACGGATGTGGGCGGAACACAGCGCCATGCGCGCTTGCGTGCCAATCTCGCCGCGCGCACGTGCTGCGGCAAACCCGGCATCGAGCAGCTCGAACGCCGCCTCCGCCCCGGCCACGCGGTTCTCCCGGTCCATACGTAGAGCATCAAGCACCTCCGACAGCAGCTCGACCAGATCGTCGGCCGGCACGCCGTCGGCCCAGATCCGCGCGGCCAGCGCCAAGGCCGCTTCGTCGTCCCGCGCGATCCGCGGCGCCCAATAACGCACCCAGTCCGCGAACCCGTCGCTATCGTGCGGGTCCGGCCGCTCAGCGACACAAGTTTCCAAAATTGCCCCAACCATCACCGGACCTCCCGCTTTGCGCCGGCGGCGTACTTGCGCGCTTCGGACCGCCTCGCCTCTCGACACTTTCGGTCCTCTGGCCGCGCAGGGTCAATCACCAACACGAGAAGGGCGGTGACGATCGAACGGGCCAGTTTGGCGCAGCACCTTCGACGCCGCTGGCGTCACGGCTCGCCCCGATCGCGGGGGCGTGCAACAGGGATGTACTTGCTCAAGCACAGGCATATCCCCCGCTGTTTTCTTCGGCAAAGGCCACGCGCTCTCGGCTCTCGGCATCGAGGTGTTTCTCGTTCAGATGGACGGCCCCACAGAGCGCCGGAGTAGGCCGTACAGGGGCATCTCCGTTCGGGCGCGAGGGGTCCGGACATGACCGACTAAGCCGCTGGTGGGTCACCACCCCCACCCCTTGGGTCCCTTTCGGGGCAACGGTGCCTTGCGGTGGCGCCGCAGCCCGATATTGGGGTGTTTTTCAGAAATCGAAAACTTCGGTTTAGTTTAGAAAATCGCCCCTTAAGCCATTGAAATTGAACAACCCGAGGCCCAATGAAGCGATTTCGGCCACTCGGGCTCTTCGGGCTATGAGCTTGATCCAAGCCGCCACCCGCCTTCCCGATCACTGGTTCCGCACTGCATTGATAATGAGAACATTCTGTGATTCTCTTTGGAGAACAAAACGAGATTGGGACTAGGGCAATGGGACGTCAGATCACAGAACTTGAGGACGACGTGAGCGTCACGGTCGCGCTGGTCCGGCTGTCGGACCTGGCCCCCTACGAGCGGAACGCACGGACGCATCCGCAGGACCAGATCCAAGAGATCAAGGCGTCGATCCGGGCCTTCGGCTTCACGAACCCGATCCTCGCTGACCTCGACGACGGCGGGGTGATCGCGGCCGGCCATGGGCGGCACATGGCGCTCGAACAGATGCTCGACGCCGAGGAAGACGTCCGCCTGCCGAACGGCAAGGTTCTGCCGGCGGGCTATGTCCCAGTGATCGACTGCTCGGCGTGGACCGAAGCTCAGCGGCGGGCCTATACCCTCGCCGACAACAAGATCGCGGCAAACTCCGGCTGGGACGACGATCTGCTCAAGATCGAGATCGGCGACCTGCTCGATCTGGCTGATGAGGCAGCACCAATCCTTGGCTTCTCAGACAAGGAACTCCGAGCCTTCGCACGGTCCCTGGACGACATCGAGGGGGCTGAAGAGCGTACGCCAGAGCCGCCTGCAGACCCCGTCTCGCGTCCGGGCGACCTCTGGGTGCTCGGCGACCATCGGCTGCTCTGTGGCGACAGCACGCGCGCTGAGGACGTGGACAGACTGCTCGACGGCGCCCTACCCCATCTGATGGTCACCGACCCACCGTATGGCGTCGACTATGACCCAGCGTGGCGCAACGAAGCTGGCACATCGCAAACGCGGCGAACCGGCAAGGTCTTGAACGACGACCGGGCAGACTGGCGCGAGGCCTGGGCAGTGTTCCCCGGCGACGTCGCCTATGTCTGGCACGGCGCATTGCACGCTACTACGGTGGCCGAGAGCCTCGCCGCCTGCGGTTTCGACATCCGGTCACAGATCATCTGGGCGAAGGAACGCCTGGTCCTCTCCCGCGGGGATTATCATTGGCAGCATGAGCCCTGCTGGTACGCGGTGCGCGGAACCGGGCATTGGGCCGGCGATCGAACCCAGACGACCCTGTGGCACATCCCGAGCCGTGACCAGGACAGTGACACGGTACACGGGACCCAGAAACCGGTCGAATGCATGCGCCGGCCCATCGCGAACAACTCCGTTGAGGGCGATGCGATCTACGAGCCCTTCTCGGGATCCGGCACCACGATCATCGCGGGTGAGATCGAAGCACGCCAGGTCTTCGCGATGGAGCTCTCCCCGGCCTATGTCGATGTGGCGGTGATGCGCTGGCAGGACTTCACAAGAAAGACCGCGGTGCTGCTCGACGACGGCCGGACCTTCGCAGAGGTAAAGGATGCGCGAAGCGATGGCTGAGACGACCGACGAGCTCCCGGCCGGGGTCATCACCACGGCGCAGGCGGCCAAGCTCCTGATGGTCTCCGAGGCCTGGCTCGGGCGCCTCGCCAAGGAAGGATACATTCAGAAACTCGATCGCGGACGCTGGAACCTCGTGTCGGTGGTTCAAGGCCATATCCGCTTCCTCAAGGACGAGGAGCGCCGGAGCACCAAGAGCGCCGCTCACACGCGGATCCAGGACATCCGGGCGGAGCGCCTCGATCTCCAGCTCAGGGCGGAGCGCCGGGAACTGGTGCCGCTCGACGATGCGCGACTGGTGTTGGACACAGCCGCCGCCGAAATGCGGGCGAAGCTGATGGCGATCCCCCCGGCGTTCACCCGAGAGGTGGACGAGCGCCGAAAACTCGAAGCGCTGGTCGTCGACGCGCTGAACGAGATCGCAGACGCGATGGACCAGAAGGCTGCGGCGTTGGAAGCCGGCGACGTGGACGCGGCGTGATGGGCGGGAAGGACCGATGTTCGACCAGACAAAGGATCCCGGCCCAAGCCTGATGAGGCGCTTCGGGGACCTGATCCGGGCCCCTGCCCTCACCACGCCGGATGAATGGGCCGCTGCCAATCGCGTCTATGGACCCGAAACCGGCCTGCCGGGCGCGCGCAACCCCTATCTCTCGCCCTCTATGGTCCCGCTCGGCCGAGCGGCCGTGTCTGGGCTCTACCGGCGCGTTGTCGGCGTCACCGGGGCCCAGACTGGCAAGACCGATACGGTCCTCGACGTGATCGGCCAGCGCCTGGACCAGCGGCCCACCCCAATTCTGTATGTCGGGCCCTCGGCCGAGTTCAATCGCGACCAGTTCGAGCCACGGCTGCGGCGCATGATCGATGAGAGCGCAGGTCTCACGAGCAAACTGGTGCGCGGCCGGCGCGAGAAGAAGACCCTCAAGACCGTCGCCGGCGTGCGGGTGCGCCTCGCCTCCGCGGCATCTTCCACGTCCCTGAAATCAGATCCGGCCGGCTTGGCCCTCATAGATGAGTACGACGAAATGCTGAAAAACATCCGTGGCCAGGGTGACCCTCTCGGCTTGGTCGAAGCACGCGGCGACACCTATTCCGATTTCTGCACCATCGTCACCAGCACGCCTGGTCAGGGCGTGGTCGAGACCGAGACGGTTGAGGCCGGGACGGACGAAGACGGCAATCCGATCACTCTTGAGTTCTTCGCGATCGGCGACCCGGTCGAGATCGAAAGCCCGATCTGGCGGCTGTTTCAGGAGGGCACGCGGCACCACTGGGCATGGCATTGCCCCCACTGCGGGGTGTCGTTCATCCCGATGCGCAAGCATCTGCACTGGGCGCCGGGGTCGACGCCAGTGCAGGCGGCGAAGACGGCCTATCTCCTCTGCCCGCACAACGGGTGCATCATCGAGGATGACGCGCAGGGCGCGGTGAAGGCCGAGATGAACGCAGAAGGGTTCATGATCGCACCGGGCCAAACCATCGAGGAAGCGAAGGCGGGCCGCAACGTGCCCGAAAACCGGACCTACAGCCAATGGTCGAGCGGACTCGCCTCGCCCTTCGTCAGCTGGGGCGAGCGCGCCGAGCGGCTCGTGAAGGCCGAGATGTCGGGCGAAGAGGACAAGCGTCAGACCGCCGTGAACGCCAACTTCGGCGAGGTCTACTCGCCCTTCGTCAGCGGCGACATGCCCGACTGGCAATCGCTCTTGAAGCACCGTGGCGACTACGGTCCCGGGGACCTGCCGGCCGGCGTGTTGCGGCTCGCGATGGGCGTCGATGTGCAGAAGCGCGGCCTCTACTTCGTCATCCGAGGATTTGGAGCACGCGGCGCGTCCTGGCTGATCGACCACGGATTCCTGATCGGAGACACGGACGAAGACGATGTCTGGCTCGATCTCGCCAACTTGATGCTGGAACCGATCCAGAAACTGCCGATCGAAAAGGTGTACATCGACTCCGGCTTCCGCCCGGACAAACCCGAGGCGGGTTCGATCCACCGCGTCTATGACTTCTGCCGCCGGTACTCGTTCATCGCTACAGCATGCAAGGGCCGGAGCACCATGGGAGGCGCGCCGTACACCGTCAGCAAGATCGAGGTAAAGCCGGACGGCCGGCGCCGGCCCTTCTCGCTGAAGCTCGTGATGCTCGATACCGACTTCTTCAAGAGCCTCGTTCACAGCCGCATCAAGACGCCGATCGAGGCGCCCGGCGCGTTCCACCTTCACCGCGAGGCGGACGAGGACTACGCCCGCCAGCTTCTCTCTGAGGTAAGGCTGGTTGAACCCGGGAAGTCCAAGCCGGTGTGGCGTCAGGTCAAGCGGGCGAACCATCTGTTGGATTGCGAGGCGCTCGCCGCCGCGGCCGGTTACGCAATGAATGTCCAGAGGATCCCGGAGGGGATCGAGCGGGACGGCGTCGCACCGCCGACCGTCGGTGCCGAGGCAGACAATGTGGAAACCCCCTCGCCGCCGGTCCGCACGAAGGGCAAAGACGCCGCCCGACTCGACCTGCGGTCGAAGTTCGCCCGTTTCGGCGCACGCGCGAACAGGTGATGATGGACGCCGGCCTCCACCTTCCCGACCACGCCTGAAAGAAGTGTTCGCCACGAATCGTTGTTCAAGCCTGCTGCAGCAGGCCATTGTTCCCGGGACCAGCACCCAAAGGTGCGTTTGACCGTGAATGAGAGGAGCAATCCGTGCCGGGTGGCCCGTTCTACGAGGAACTAGAGAAGATCCCGAACTTGGAGATGGTCAATTGGGTGGCCGAAGACGATTCCCTCCGTGCACATTTCCGCGAAAACGGCACGCCAATCGAGCGGTGGTACGAAACATACGATGAGGCTCGAGCCGCCATACTTCGCGACGGTCCGATCATAGTTGCGACCCGCAAATTCGATCTTCTGGTCCAAGTCCTCGGTGGCAGGTTCGACGACGAGATCATGGCCATTCGAACCTCCGGCAGGAATGTGCGGCGGTTCCTGATCCGGGAAAAGTTCTTCGCCGAGAGGTTCGGAACATTCGAGAACCTCATGAATCAACTCATCAGCAACAGGATGGTGGACTGTGAGATCGAGGAAACGCATCTCCGCGACTATTTCAAGGAATTGGAATTGGACAAGGTGGACTTCGAAACACACGACTTCGATCGGCTAGAAATAGACCTTGTCGCCGCCAACCAACTGCTCGACCTCAAGGACGCGATGACCGGCGGAGACGAGGGGCTCGAATATCTCTTTGCCACTGGGTTTTCAGTCGGCCGGCTGTTTTCAGGCATTCAAAACATGGTCACGCTCGAACATGATGCACGCAAATCCCACGAGTACGAAGAAAGCTACCGAGAGAGGGGGCGCAAGGGGAAGTCGTCCGAACGGCGGCAAGCACGCATTGAGCACTTGCTTTGCAGCCTCGAAGCCCTCGTTTCGTCGAACCCTGACATGTCGAGCATGCCGCCAAAACAGGTGGCCCAACTCGCAGTAGAGAAAGCAGCGGAGGAAAGCCCAGAGTTGTGGTCTCAAGGCAAGAACCAACTGGACCAGTACCTAACCGAACTCGCGAGCGATCCCGAATACAAACACCGATACTATTCACTTTTTGACCAAACCGGCTAAGCGGTTTTTTGAGCTAGCCCGAAGTGGCTAGCCGTCGGAATCCACTTGTGGAAGTCCGGCGAATTACCCCCATAATCAGGAGCCAGGATGAGAGCCCCTCGGGGATCTGAATGGCAAATGCCTCCGACCTGAATAGCGACTTCGTCCAGCGCGAATTCCTGCGAGTGGACGGAGGTTTCGGTCATTCACCTCATCCCGGTCTTTGCGGACGCCATTCCGTCGCCCTGCGCGAAGCATTGGCGAAAAAGACGTCCGCCTCGGTTGGTCGCTTTCCCGTCCCCAAAAAGGCGTCGTGTCGTCAGTAGGTTCACCGAACGGACACCGGGCCCGGGCCCCGAATGCCTGATGGTTTCGCCGCCTCCGCAGCAAGGGCGGCCGGCCTGTCGGCCGCCGTTACGGACGACGACGCTCCGGGGAGACCCCGGCCCGCACCGACGCGGCCCCGACTGGCCCGGTGCAGAGACGCGCAACACAAACCCACCGGCTCGGCGCCGCGCCAAGAACGGCAGAGCAAAGATACCGGGGACCGTCACGACGACGGGGCGAGTTCAAATCTCGCGGGCAGGCGGTTGGCCCTCGATACCGGGCAGCGCGTGGATACGGAGCGGGGAGTGTCGGGACCTGTCACCTAGTGGGGGCAGGTACGGGGAGCCGGGGTGTGTCTGGACGAAAGTGGATGGCGGCAAAACACATGGGTCAGAAGGCAAAACGCGGCGGCGAAAATCTCGCTCGTTTCTACAGCGGAAACTGGAGGGACCACGCGTGAACGCGTTGTGTCCGAAGCTGATGTCGCCCGAAGAGCGGCGCGCTGAGTTGTGCCGTATCCTGGCGCTCGGCGTGATCCGATTGCGGATGCGCGATGACGGCCAACACTCTGCGGAAACGGGAGAAATTTCGCTTCACTACGCGGGAGACCAGAGCGGTACTGCGGACGCAACTGACCGGAGAACCGAATGATGACCGATAGCATCCTTGCCCGCTTGGCCGCACAAAAAACGATGTCGACGCCTGAGCTGAAGGACCTCTGGCGGGAACTCTACGAAAACGAGCCGCCGGCGTTCAATCGGCCCTACCTTGTAAGCCGCCTCGCTTACAGGACCCAAGAACTTGAACTGGGCGGTTTGAAACCGGAAACGGTTCGCCGGCTGGAGAAACTGGGCGAGGAGCTCGACGGAGGCGACCGTAGGAAAAGCCGCGTGCGCGCCGATCACCATCGAAAACCGATCGCCGGCACCCGGTTGATCCGGGAATGGCAGGGTGTCGAGCACGTGGTCACCGTCACCGCCGACGGGTTCGAATGGGAAGGCCGCCCCTACAAATCTCTCAGCGCCATTGCCCGCGCCATCACCGGCACGCGTTGGAACGGCTGGTTGTTCTTTGGCCTGAAGAACCGGAGCGGCACATGAGCGGCAAGCTTATGCGGAAGCTCCGTTGCGCGGTCTACGCGCGCAAGTCGCATGTCGATGGCCTCGAGCAGGTCTTCAACTCGCTGGCGGCGCAGCGGGAATCTGGGGCGTCTTACATCGTCAGCCAGAAATCTCAAGGCTGGGTTCAAGTCAACGATCGCTACGACGACGGCGGAGTTTCCGGCGGAACCCTGGACCGCCCTGCCCTTCAGCGGATGATCGACGACATCAAGGCCGGTCGCATTGACGTGGTCGTGGTCTACATGATCGACCGCCTGAGCCGGAACCTCGCGGAATTCCTGATGTTGATGGAATTGTTCGAGGAATACGGGGTGACTTTCGTGTCGGTCACGCAGCAGTTCAACACCACTACGCCGATGGGGAAGCTGACACTGCACATCCTGCTCAGCTTCGCCCAGTTCGAGCGTGAGATGACTGGCGAGAGGATCAAGGACAAGATCGCCGCTTCCAAAGCCAAAGGCATGTGGATGGGGGGCACGGTACCGCTCGGCTACGAGGCGCGAGACCGGAAGCTGATTGTTGTCGAGGAGGAGGCCACCCTGGTCCGGCGCATCTTCCAACGCTTCGTCGAGATCGGGTCTGCCACCCTGTTGGCGCGTGAGCTGAATGCAGAGGGGTTTCGCACGAAACAGGGCAAGCCGATCGACAAGAAGTTCATCTATCGCCTGCTGAACAACCACATTTACATCGGAGAGATCGCCCACAAAGGCACGCATTATCCGGGCCAACATAAGGCCATCGTCGACCGCGAGACGTGGGACAAGGTCCACGCGATCCTCAAAGAAAGCCCCCGGAAACGCGCCGCTCGCACCCGCGCCGAGACGCCAGCGTTGCTCAAAGGCCTTGTGTATGGACCCGACGGCGCCGCTTTCTCGCCGACCCACACCCGCAAGGGCGGCAAACTCTACCGGTATTACTTCAGCCAGACCGTGCTGAAGTACGGCGCCGGATCTTGTTCGGTTAGCCGTGTTCCAGCCGGCAAGATCGAGGCGGTCGTCGTCGATCAGCTCCGCGCTGTATTTCGCCAGCCCGAGATCATCGCAGGCACCTGGAAGGCTGCGCGCGCCCATTCCGACGACATCACCGAGGCCGATGCCCGCACCGCCCTGCAACAACTCGATCCCCTTTGGGATGAGTTATTCCCCGCCGAGCAGGCCCGCATCGTCGCGCTGCTGGTCGATCGGATCGACATCAATTCCGAAGGCCTGGACATCCGTATCCGGGTCGACGGCCTCCGCGGCCTGGCCGCGGAAATCGCAACCGCTCATGAAAGGAATGCCAAATGAGCAACACTTCACCAACAGACCGTTCCCAAGCGAAACAGCCTCCCTCCGTTGCCTTTGACCCCGACAAAACCGGGAAGCACTGCATGCTTGCCGATCCTGGCGACGCCCGGCAAGGCGGCGCCTCATCGCAAAACCAACAACACGATGGTCAACGCGTTCACGCGCGGATTGCCCAACACGCGGAATGCAGCTGGACGAAACAGGATTGCCCGCTCGCAGTCCAGACCGCCGAATACCAGCCCGCTGAACAAACAGGAGAAAAGTCAATGTCCAACATCAACGACGCGCGACCCGCCCACGAAAGCGCAGTCCGTAACCCGTACCTTGAACATCCGAGCGAACAGATGATCGCAGAACGTCGCGAGTTCATCTCGAATGCGCTTCATGTGGTCCATTTTGGCGACTGTTATCGGGTTCTGCAGATCCCCGGCGACGATGATGAACCCTTCTTCTTCTGGAGAGGGAAGTACGAATCTGAGACGGCGGCAATTGTGTTCCGCGACGACGTGATCCGCTCCTTTGCCTCGGGAACTCTGCGGTACGCCCACTGCACCTCGGGGGACAACGAGTTCTACAACACCGTCGGCCGGGTTCTCCAGATTATCGAAAACCATGGGGGCGACAAGCGCTCGCTTGCGTTTACGATCGCTTCCGCCAACCCTTGGATGCCGGAGCACTCGCCCCAGCCTGAAACCGACGAGTGCCCCTTCTGATGGGAAAACAGGTGTCAAGACACCATTCAGATCGGCGGCCCTTCCCCGGGCCGTCGATCTCTGAAACCGTGACGATCCACGTACCCTTCCGTGTCGTGAAACGCGGTGGACGCAAGGCAGTGCAACTTCCGGATGGCGTGGAGCACAAGCGTCGGGCCGAGAACACGATGGTCAAGGCCCTCGCCCGCGCTTTCCGCTGGAAGCGAATGCTGGAGGCCGGAGAGTTCAGCACGATCAACGAGCTGGCCGAGCACGAGAAGATCGCGCCTTCCTACATGACCCGCGTGCTGCGGCTCTCGCTCCTCGCCCCCGATATCATCGAGGCGATCCTCGACGGGCGGCAGGGACCGGAGGTCACGCTCAAAAAGCTGTTGGACCCGTTCCCGGCAGATTGGGCGGCTCAGTTAGAGCATTTCGGCCAATCGGCACCGGTCCGCGCAATCTAACTATCCAAGTTCGGGCGGCCGCGGGCTATGCGACCGCCCGAAATCCATCTCCAAGACCTCTTGCGTCACGCTCATGGCAAGAGCTTCATGCTATCTATGACCGTTTCATATTTCGACGCCCCGATTTCCAAGTATCTGACCACCCCGACCGACGAGATCCTCGGTCAATTGGCCAAAGCGCATCCCCATGCCTTGGACCACCTCCAGCGCAACGCCTGGATCGCCGAAATCGAAATCTTGAAGGACGTCCTCGCGGGGCAGCGCGAAGGGCATCTGTTCATAGAGTTCTTCATCCCTCGGATGGGCAAGCGCGCCGACGCGGTGATGATGGCCGGCGACACGGTCTACGTAATCGAGTTCAAGGTTGGCGCGAAGGAGTTCGACCGAGGCGCGATCGACCAGGTCCACGACTATGCCCTCGATCTCAAAAATTTCCACCTGGGCAGCCATGACGTGCCAATCCTGCCGATCTTGGTCGCTACCAAGGCAACGTCACACCCTGCCCCGCTCGTCTGGGCGGCTGACAGCGTCGCTGAGCCGGTCCTGGTAGGTGTGGAGGGGTTGGGGGCGGCATTGGCCCTCCGACGCGTCCAGAGCGGCCGTACGCGCCCTATCGACGTCCCCGCCTGGGTCGCCTCCGGGTATCGCCCCACCCCGACCATCATCGAGGCGGCGGAAGCCCTCTACCAAAAGCACTCCGTCTTGGAGATCTCTCGGTCAGACGCCGGCGCGAAGAACCTGCAGGCCACGGCCAAACGGATCGCAGACATCATCGAGACGTCGAAACAAACTGGCCGAAAGTCGATCTGTTTCATCACTGGGGTCCCCGGTGCGGGTAAGACCCTCGCCGGGCTCAACATCGCGGCCAAGCGCGCTGACGCCCATGAGGATGAGCACGCCGTGTTTCTCTCGGGGAATGGCCCACTGGTCGATGTCCTGCGCGAGGCTTTAGCCCGGGACCAAGTCCGGCGCGAAGGCGTCAAGAAGACCGACGCCAAACGATCCGTCCGGCGCTTCATCCAGAACATCCACCACTTCAGGGACCATTACCTCGGCACCCCGGAGATCCCGTTCGAAAAGGTCGTGGTCTTCGATGAAGCCCAACGCGCCTGGGACAGCGATCAGGCTTCGAAGTTCATGGAGTCCAAGCGTGGGCAGGATGGTTTCAATCAATCGGAGCCCGAGTTTCTCATCAATGTGATGGACCGGCACCCGGACTGGTGTACGGTCGTGTGCCTGATCGGAGGTGGCCAAGAGATCAACACCGGCGAAGCCGGGATCGCCGGCTGGCTCGACGCCCTGCGGGAACGGTTCCCGGACTGGGACGTTCATGCGTCGACCCTGCTCGATGACCCGCACTACACGGTCGATGCCGACGCCGCCAAGCTGTTGTCCGCGCCCTCGATCGAGAAGCATGCTGACCTTCACCTCTCGGTTTCCATGCGGTCGTTCCGCGCAGAGCAGCTTTCAGCATTCGTGAGCGCGGTCCTGGACAATGACGCGCCGCAAGCTCGCTCCATTTTGGCCGGTCTCGTTGCCCGCTACCCGATCTGGGTCAGCCGCGATCTCGAGGAGGCCAAGGCGTGGTTGCGGACTGTCGCCCGTGGGTCGGAACGCTATGGTCTCGTGGCCTCGTCGGGAGCCTACCGCCTGAGGGCTGTGGGCGTTCATGTTAAGGCAAGCGCCGACCCCGCCAGTTGGTTCCTCAATGATCGCTTTGATGTTCGGTCGTCCTTCTACATGGAAGACGTCGCGACCGAGTTTGACATCCAGGGGCTGGAACTGGACTGGGTTGGTGTCTGCTGGGACGCGGACCTTCGCCATCGTTCTGGAGATTGGCATTTCCATGCCTTCCGCGGTTCTAGGTGGAACGACGTTCGCGCCGAAGCGCGGCGGGTCTACCTCCTGAACGCCTATCGTGTGCTGCTGACACGGGCCCGGCAGGGCATGGTTGTCTTCGTTCCCAGGGGCGACGAAACCGATCCCACACGTCCCCCCGCCTTCTATGACGGCACCTATCAGTTCCTCCTCGACTGTGGGCTCCCGCCGACGGCCCCGACGCCGCTGGGCTCAAAAGTCCGCCGAGACGTCAATTGGAACACTCACGATGAATGAGGTCCTCGCACTGTGGCACCAATTGCCGGACTCCACCCGGGCGCTGATCTGGTTTGTTGCGGGACTCGCCTTGTTCGTGATCACGGTGAGATGGGTGGTTTCCAAGGTCCGTGTCGGCCGACAACGCCGGCGAGCGACGAATGAATCCAACGTGGTTCCCATGCGGCGACCGCAAGCTCCCAGACAATCGCCCCGCCCTCGCAGGCACAGAGCGCGCGGGACGCCCAACCCGCTCTGGCTCGTCGCCCTCGCCATCATGTTGGCGGTCCTGTTCCGGTCCGGCATTTGGACCGAGCTCACACCGGACGAGACCTTCTCCGGCGTAGTCACCCACGTGCGCGACGGTGACACGATCGAAGTGAACCGCCGTCCCATTCGCCTCAATGGGTTGACCTGCGACGAGAGAGGAACGCCGCTCGGCAACCAGGCCACCGTCGCGATGAGGGAGCTCGTGGCCGGCAAGACCGTGACCTGCGACCTCAATGGAGATCGAACCTATGATCGCGAGGTGGGGCGCTGTTCGCTTGCCGATGGGGGCGACATCGGCGCCAACATGATTTCCCGAGGCCTCTGCGGCCGGTGTGCGCGTTATGATCCCTTGAGAGAGTATGCGGCCGTCCAGCGGGAGGCAGGACCGTTTCTTGGTGATTACCCGGGCTATTGTTGGGCCTTGTGGTAGTCTCTCAGGATCGAGTCCGTTTGAACGACAGCGATGGGCGTAGAAATCGATCTCGGTTCGCGCGTGTCGTTTGGACAGAAACACGCGGGAGCCTGAAGGAACTCCAATTGCGTATCCAAAGGATCCAACCGGTTGCCGTTTGGGGCGTTGGCAACTCGCTCGACGGGCATAATCTCGGGTTACGCGTGGACGGACTGGCACAACCATTTGGGGATGGAATACACGGCCTGAGGGCGGCCGAATGAACAACATCCTGTCCGTCCACAACCCCATTACGTGCCGAAAGCAGAGATGACGCAAGGCAATTCCAGTCTGATCAATCGTTTGCGGCAACCGCCATTCGACAACGCATACATCTCGGGTCCAACGCACGCTGTCCGTACCTCGCGAGACGACCGGCGCTGTTCCCGGTGCGGCGGGATTTGAGGATTGTCCACTTCGAAATTGACCTCGCGGTCCGCGTGCAGCCTGCTCCAAGAATGAGTATTGTTAAATTTCAAACTCGACGAATTGGTAGGAGGAGACAATCATGGCCACCGAGTTTTCATCTTCCTCATCGAATTTTTGACACCCCACTTCCTCAGCTTTGACAACAAGACCCTATCTTTTCCAGCCTGATAATGTAGGTTCGTCAAAGGCTTGATTGGTGACATTCCTCACCCACGCAATGAACACAGGCACGCAAACGAATACGTCACGTTTCCTGTCGACCTGCGTCTCGGTCGACCTGGAAGTCGACCCCAAATCCGCGCGCATTTTCGACCTCGCCGCCGTCGCACACGAACACAACGCCCCCACAATCCGCGGCAATGGCGACATGGGAAAAGCCATGTCGAAGCTCGACGACTTCTGCCGGGGGTTCGACCACGTCATCGGCCACAATATCCTACACCACGACCTACCTCATCTCGCGGCTGCATCGCCACGGTTCGTCGCCCTGGCAGAGGCCCCGATCGACACGCTCTGGCTCAACCCCCTCGCCTTCCCCCGCAACCCCTACCATCACCTGGTCAAACACTACCATGATGGCAGGTTGCAGTCGGGGCATGTGAACGATCCCGAGCTTGACGCCAAACTAGTTTTCGAGGTTCTGGAAGACCAAATCGACGCCTTCAAGCGCCTAAACGTCACCGCGTCCGACGCCCTTACCGCCTACCACTTCCTCGCGACCCGAGGGCCTAGGACGGGCGGGTTCAACGCGCTGTTCAGCCACGTTCGCGGCACCGGGACCCCTTCGGAGATCGAAGCCCGCGCCGCGACCCGCCGCCTGCTCCGCGGAAAGGCCTGCATGGCCCGGCTCAATGAAACCCTCGAACACGTCCGGGACCCGGGCCGCGGCTGGCCGCTGGCCTACGCCCTGTCGTGGATCTCGGTCGCGGGCGGGGACTCGGTCATGCCGCCTTGGGTGCGGATGCAGTTCCCCATCGCAGCACGGATCGTGCGCGCTCTTAGGGAAGATGGTTGCGACGATCCCACCTGCACATGGTGCCGGGAACAGAATGACCCACGTCTCGCGCTCAAACGTTGGTTTGGGTTTGAGGCCTTTCGGCCGGCGCCTGTCGACTGTGAAGGTCGGCCGTTACAGGAACGCATCGTCGACGACGCTATGGCCGGCAGAAGCGTGCTCGGCATCCTGCCTACCGGCACCGGGAAGTCGATCTGCTACCAGATCCCAGCGCTGTCGCGCTACGACAAGACCGGCGCGTTGACAGTCGTAATCTCCCCCCTCGTCGCGCTTATGGCGGACCAGGTGAAAGGACTTGTCCGGGCCGGGGTTTCGTCCGCCGTAACCGTCAACGGGCTCCTGTCGCTCCCCGAACGCCACGACGCGCTCGAAAAGGTGCGCATGGGCGACGCCGCTATTCTTTTGATCTCGCCCGAGCAGCTCAGAAGCGTCTCGGTTCGCTCGGCGTTACAGCAGCGCGAGGTCGGGCTCTGGGTGCTCGACGAGGCGCATTGTATCTCGAAATGGGGCCACGATTTCCGCCCGGACTACCGCTACGTGAGCCGCTTCATCAAGGAAACCTCAGGCGACGACCCCGCGCCAGTCCTCTGTCTCACCGCCACGGCGAAGCCTGAGGTCGTCCAGGACATTCGCGACCACTTCAAAACCCGGGTTGGCCACGACCTGATCCTGCTCGATGGCGGTGCCTCTCGAACCAACCTCAGCTTCGAAGTGCGTCCGACCCAACGCACGACCAAGCTCTCGGATATCCTCGACACCATCGACACCGGCCTGCCGCCAGAGGGCACCTCCGGTGCCATCGTCTACTGCGCGACCCGCAGCGCGACAGAGAGGGTGGCGGAGTTCCTGAAACAACAGGGCCTCGCGGCCGAACGCTACCACGCCGGGCTCACCCCAGAGGAAAAGCGCGAGATCCAGGACCAATTCCACACAGGCGAGCTCCGGGTCATCGCCGCCACCAACGCCTTCGGCATGGGAATCGACAAGCCCGACATCCGGCTCGTCGTCCACGGCGATGTGCCTGGTTCACTCGAAAACTATCTCCAGGAAGCGGGGCGTGCTGGACGCGACCGCGAACCAGCGAAATGCGTGCTCCTTTACAACACCGAGGATGTCGACCGGCAGTTCAGCCTCTCAGCACGATCACGGCTTGCGCGCCACGAGATCAGCGCGATCCTGAAAGCGCTTCGTCGGCTCGACACCCGCACCAAGAGGGATGGCGAGGTCGTCGCCACCCCGGGCGAGATCGTGCGCGAGGAAAAGGACTATGACTTCCAACGGGACAAGAACACCGACGACACCAGGGTGAAAACCGCCGTCGCCTGGCTTGAAGAATCGACGCTGCTCACACGGGAAGAGAACCGGGTGCAGGTCTTTCCAGCCACATTGCGCGTTCCCGACCTCGAAGCAGCCGAGAAGACCCTCGACAAGGCCGCGATCACCGGCACTAGGAAGAAGCAGCTCCTCGATATCGTGCGCCACATAATGAATGCGCCCGCCGACAAAGGCATCTCCACCGACGAACTCGCCGGCGCCAGTGGGCTAAATAACTTCTGGCTCCGCAAAGCACTCACCGACCTCGAAGCGCTCGGCATCGCCAACGACGACACCAACATCACGGTTTTCGTACATGTCGGCGTCGAGAACGGTTCCCAGGCACGCTTCGACCAGGCTGCACTGTTTGAAGCCGACCTGGTCGCCCTGATGCAGGAACTCGCGCCGGATGCCGACGACAGCGAGACGGTGCCACTCAACCTCATGCAAATCTGCCAGGCGCTGCGCGATCGCGGTCACGGCGAAGTACGCCCCGATCTGGTGGAAGCGCTTGTCCGGGGTATGGCCCAGGACGGCCGAGATATGGACGGTGGACGCGGCAACCTGTCGGTGCGCAAGACCGCGCGTGGTAGCCTGATGGTTCGTGTTCAACGGCCCTGGCCGACCGTCGCCAAGACAGCGGATGTGCGCAGGCAGGGAGCGCAGCGGCTTCTAACGCACCTCATTGGCAGGGTACCGAAGGGTACAAAGGGTAAGGACATTCAGGTCGAAACCACCCTCGGGGCTCTGCTCGCCGCGATCAACGGCGATGCCTTCCTGCGCGCAATGGTCCACGATCCCAACCGATTGATGGACCGCGCGTTGCTCTGGCTACACGAACAGCAGGTCGTAACCCTAGGACGTGGCCTTAGCGTGTTCCGCCCAGCGATCACCGTACGGATCAACCCCAAGGGCGGCCCCTTCACGGTGCAGCACTTCGCACCGCTCGAGGAACACTACGCAGAGCAGACCATCCAGACCCACGTGATGGCCGCCTATGCCGAGAAGGGCCTTCAGAGCATCGAAGAGGCCGAACAACTCGCGGCCGACTATTTCGCGCTCGACCAGAGTACCTTCATGCGCCGCTGGCTTCCTGGGAGGGCGTCCGAGTATCGCCGCCAGGCGACCGGGACCTCCTGGGACGCCATCGTGGGCTCGCTCGGCAACCCGATCCAGGAGCAGATTGTCCGCGACGACCGAGAACAAACCAACGTTCTCGTCCTCGCCGGCCCCGGTTCAGGCAAGACCCGGGTGCTTGTGCACCGCATTGCCTACCTGGTGAAGATCCGACGAGAAGATCCGCGTGGAATCCTAGTCTTGGCCTATAACCGCCACGCCGCTGCTGAGATCCGCGAACGTCTCCGGCGTCTGATTGGCGAGGACGCAACATACATAGCGGTCTCGACGGTTCATTCACTCGCCATGCGATTGGTTGGCGCAAGCTACGCGGGCACAAAGACCGAAGCAGTTGATTTCAGCGGGCTACTGAAGAAGGCGGTTCAGTTGCTCCGCGGCGACGGGCTTGGCAAGCAGGAAGCAGAGGCGCTGCGTGAAACGTTGATCCAGGGCTACCGCTGGATACTCGTCGACGAATACCAGGACGTGGGCCCAGGCGAATACGCTCTCATTGCAGCGGTTGCCGGGCGCAGCCTCGAGGACCCTGACCAACGCCTTAGCTTGTTCGCGGTCGGCGATGACGACCAGAACATCTATTCATTCAATGGGGCTTCCGTCCGCTACATCCGCCAGTTCGGGGAGGACTATTCGGCCAAACCAGTTTTTCTAACCGACAACTACCGCTCGACCGGCCACATCGTCTCCGCTGCCAATGCGGTGATCGCCGGGTCTGCAGTGCGGATGAAGACGGGACAAGACATCACTGTCGACAAGGACCGCACGAGGTCCGATCCCGGCGGCGCGCTCGCGCAACTGGATCCGGTTGCCAAGGGGCGCGTGCAAATCCTCGCCTGCCCGCCCGGCAACGACGCGCAGGCGATGGCCGCTCTAGACGAGCTTGTCCGTCTGTCTCGGCTGATCCCGGACTGGACCTGGTCCCGCGCTGCAATCATTTCGCGGGACTGGCGTCGCTTGGCACCGGTGCGTGACTTCGCAGAGAGCTTGGGGATCCCGGTCGAGTGGGCTGGCGAACAGCTACCCGGGTTGTGGCGGATGCGCGAGATGCAGGCCTTCGTTGGTGAGATCCGAGCCGACCTTACGCGGATGTTCTCCATGTCTGAGCTCACCAATGTGCTGAACGCCCTCCCACAGTCCCGTTGGACCAACCGGATCGGAGAAGGGCTCGGCCTGCTTGCCCGCGACGTCCAAACCCGCGCGCTCCCGGCAACCGATATCATCGAATGGTTCGCAGAATGGGCGCGCGACTCCTGGGGCGAACAACGAGGATTGAAACTGCTCACTGCCCACCGCGCAAAAGGGCTCGAGTTCGACGACGTCGTCATCCTAGACGGTGGTTGGGAACGGCCGTCACGCAACGAAGACCAGGATGCGCCGAGGCGACTGTTCTACGTCGCCATGACCCGCGCCCGGCGCAGCCTCGCTGTGATGTCGAACGACAACCACGAATACCTCCCTACCGGTGCGTCTTCGATCCTTACGCGGCACGTCGAGGCCGATCTCAACGCATTCCCCGGTCCGAGGCGCACATACGTGTCCGCCGAAGCAAGGATGGTCGACCTATCTTTCACGGGCCGTCAGCGGCCAGGGCATCCAGTTCTAGACGCTATCTCTGATGCAAGGATCGGCGACGCCCTTGTGCTGGAGTTTGATAAAGACCAGTGGTTTCTGCGAGACGCCAAAGGGCGCGTCCTCGGACGGATGGCAAAATTCTTCTCGCCACCGCCACGGGCTCGATTTGCACGTGGCGAAGTCGCTGCAATATTGCGTTGGCGCAAAGAAGACAGCGACGAGGCCTACCACCACATGTTGAAACGCGATGAATGGGAAGTCGTGCTTCCAGAGCTCGTCTTTGAGTTGGAGTAGTGGTGAGGGGTCAATCCGAACGCCGCTGGACGACAACTATCATGCTGCGAGGTTTTCTCATTGGGGACGTAGACGCGGCGGCCACCTCGCCTTTTGCCCGGACGGTGCCAAAGAGCGAACAGACCCGCTAATTGCGGTTGATGAGCACCCCGGGACACAAGGTTGGCGCGTCGCGCGCCAATGGGGGAACGTACGGGAAGCGGACCTTCGCTGGGCCTGCGAATGCTCCCTGCCAGATTGGCAAGAGCGGCCATTCAAGCCCTAGCGGACCGAAGCCCACATGCTGCGCTGCGCACCAAGGTTGGCTGTGCGCAGGAAGCGGACTTTGCAAAGCCCGAATTGTCCATCACCCCTCTGATCTATAAATACCGTTTTGGGTTCCATAGCGGTCATGCCGCGGCTTAAACTGATTTGCAGGATCAAGCCCTATATCTTTCAGCGTCAACAGCTCAATCACTGCCAAGCCAAGGTCTGACCCAAGGAGCAAGTCATGTATTTGATCTCTTTCAGAAGGCTCATTCCCATGTGCAATCTCATTTCTTCGATCTACCACGATTTGTGCTTGCTGTTCATCACATGCCAAGCCCAAAGGCCGGCACTCATTGAAAGCTCGCACCAACAGATCATTTAGATTATTTTCCAGTGGATACCGAGGACTCGCAAACTCTTGTGCAAAGGCCTTTACTTCTATTGATGCCGTGTTCAGATGCTGATTGTAGTCAACCACTGATGTCTTGAACCGATCTTGCCTCTCAGAACAGTCTGGATACCTCGTGCGCAGCCATTTCTCAAGAAAGGCAATCGTTCTTATGAAGCGTTCAAAGACACCTAATTCTGCAGACCGCAAGGTGGTTGCTGCGAAAATTCGCTCCTTAATTTGATCGTCTAGCCACGCATTCACGAGAGCCCGCGGGATAGCGTCAATCGGGTTTACCAAACGAAGACTGATGTCCCCCAGATGGTCCGCCTTCGTCCTTGGGTAAACTTCCAATCTTAAGTGATTATCAAACCCATGACCATCATTCTCGGCCACATTTATCAATACTGACGTATGAAAGTTTCCCGCCGACGCGCCGACGAGAAAGTCAATGAAGCTCAGATGAAACCTCGCCCAGCGTTGTGCGGTCCAGATATCAGTTCCATTATCCGTTTTCAGACGGGTATGTGCCAGAGCTACCTGCTCGCGGGAATACTCATCATCGCGATAGGTGATCGTGAAGTTAAGCTTACCAAGCTCAGCCACCTCCGTCTCCGATGACAACCTTTTAGTTTCAGACACGCCATCCTTACACACTATCGCCTTCATACGGCACGCTTGCATTTGAGCAATTGCGACCAGAGACTCAGACCAAAACCCGATCTCTGAAATGGCGGACGCATTCCCGCCATCTAAATGCACCCCTTCAACCAAACTGCCAACATAACCAGATAAACGTGTTGATTGCCGAAATCCACGCGCCCGTTCTCCACTACCGCTGGAGTTATAAAAAGGCTCCAAAAGCGTTACAGGACGACAAGAGTTTAACCAACCATGAACAACATACTTGTCATGATCGCCTATCCCGCGGAATGGTTTTACAAACCCCGAATCATTGTTACTAAAGAGCTTAAACTGAACGCTTTCGGACTTGATATCAGGATAGGCAAGAACACCTGACCAGCCAAATGGAACATCATCGCCGCTATCTATAGTAAAAGTATATGATCCCGAATTATCTTTCGTCATTTGTAAGCCTTTAGAAATGGAGCTTTGACAATTGAGGGGAGCTTGCAATCTATGCTCGGGAACTTTTTGGGTGAACTATATCCACCCTCAGGCGGAAGTGCAAAACTACCATGTCTGCTTTAGGTTGACAACGGTCATCGGGGCAATCCCTCAGGGCGCTGATGGCTGAGAATCGAGTGCTGCACCGCCACAAGTCGGCTTCGAGCCCAGAGGCACAGATGCTAGAAAGTTCCCGAACGGCGGATTGAAGTGTGAATCAGTCAATCAATATGTAAACGTCACTTTGCGAAAAGGTATCAAGTCGACGCGGACCCTTGTTTCAGTTCGAACAAAGGCTGGCCATCGAAGTGTATATTCACCATCATCGACGCAGCGACAATAATGACCACCGCGATACCGCTCAAGACTTCAGACCCCTTTGGTTCCAGAGGCAGATGAATTTCTCCCGCCTCGCCTGGTTCGAGACTGTTTTCGGGAGGCCCAAACGTCACATAACGCGCCGCCAAGTCGAGTTTCTCTTCTTGCTCGTCTCTGGACGGATCGAAATGTGCACCACCCAGCTTGTTACATGCAAACCGAAGTGTTCTTTCCATTGAGAAGTCTTCCCCATTGAAGTGGAGCACAGGGCGCTTCATAAGTTTGCTTAGCTTCACAAGCTCAATTCTTTGAGAGCTTAGTTCGTGAACCCAGTTTGGCGGTTCGTCAGCATGTGAATGATATAGCGCCCATATTGGCTTTCCATCGAATTTGACACCTGCGGAGAGGTAGTAATCGATGTCGGGATCATCTCTTATCTTCTCGAAGATGCTTGTGTCTTTGAGCATCGGAAAGGTTACGGGCACCTGAATTTGGTCGGTGATGCGACGAAGTTCGTTGTCGCATAGCCAGCGTCGAACGATAACGGACGCTTGTCGGACATGGCGATACTGCACCGGACCGTTGGGATACGTAAGTTCGATCAGGCTTCTGACGTCTTCGTCGAAAAGCTTCATGAGTTTGAGAAATTCTGCGTCTGAAATCGGCTCAGGTTTTCGCATATTATGGTTCCAATCGTTCTTCTCACAGAGGCCGTACACGACCATACCATGACCAATGCGGACGTTCGTGCAAGCGGGGTGGCGGTCCGCTTCGTTCCGCGTAGGCGACCTCGAGCGAAGTCGAATGCCGCGAGATGCGTAACGGTCCGGTTTGGGGACGCTGCGCGGCGGCAGTGGTGACCACGAACAAGGTCCGGATTGGGCCATTCGCGCTAGTCCGTGCCAGAAGGGCGAACGGCGGAAAGTCCCGCGCAACGGCCCTTGGTAACGAGGTTGTCGAATGACTTCTCTATGCTCAAACGACTCGCTGGGCGTAGGTTCCGAAAATCAAATGTTTGGTCGCGTTCACGCCAGGCCAGAAATGCCGTGTCAGAATTTTTCGACCCAGGGGCGTACGGCGATCTCGTTCGACCAGGCACTTCTGTCCTGTTCGATCAAGTGCCGGTAGGTGCGCGCAATCGCCTCCGGTCTCAGCATCGACCCCGGGCGTTCCTTCGGCTCCGTGCGACCGGGAACCAGGATGGCGCCATCGATATTGATCCAGGCGACGTGGATACCTTGCGGGTGCAGCTCCCGGGCCATGCTTTCGGCAAGGCCACGCTGCGCGAATTTGCCCATCGCGAAGGGGGCGGATTGCGCAAACCCCTTCACCCCCGCCGACGCACCGGTAAACAGGATTGTCCCCCGCTTCCCGTCGACCAGATCCGATTCCAGCATCCGCCTCGCCGCGTGTTTGCCCGCAAGGAGCGCGCCAATGGCTGTCACCTCCACAGCCTGGCGCACATCCTGTGCGGACAACTCCGTGATCGGACCTCTCACCCGTGCCGATGGATTGTAGACGACAACCTTTGGCGGCGCCGAAAGCTCGTCAAACAGCCGCGCGACGGCAGGTTCATCGGTAGCGTCCATCAGAACCGTCCGGGCGCCGATTTCGGACGCCACGGCCCGTGTCTTCTCACCGTCTCGAGCCGCCAGGGTTACCTCGTGATCGGTGGCGAGCTCACGCGCGACAGCCGCAGACAGCCCGTCGCCCGCACCAATGATCACCGCTTGATGTTTTTTCATGCGCATCCCCCCGAATTTGCCCGCACCCGTGGGCGCGGTATGCGGTGACGATACCCCAAACATCGTCGCGCGGACAGTCAGGGGCCAACTACGTCCCCGCCCCTCTGGCCTGCGCCTCTTCTGACGTGCAATGTGTTCCGGTGCCGACATTTTGATCGCGCGCGCATCGATGGTCTGCTGTTGGCGTCGTAGTGTGACCTTCACAGGATTGGTCGGAGGTTGATGGCCGCCAATCACGACCAACGCGGGTGCTGAGTCCGGCCATTGGAGAGGGAACATGACCATGACGAAACCGAAAATCGACACTTGGCTCGATTGGGAGCTGAAACACGGAAGCCATGAGTTCCCTGGCTCGGACGGGGGCACATGTGTCAACGAGGCCGCGCTCGTTGTGGCGGGCTTTGCCTATCACGAGGTGACCAGCATCCTCGATCTGCCCGAGTCGTTCTGTCCAGTCATAAGCCAGTACGCGCTCTCTCTAAATGACGCGATGCCGGAAGGTGAGGTGCTCAATCGCCTTCGGCCTTTCGCGGCACGGCTTTCCGGAAGTAGCGACGGACGTCGGGTTGCTGATGAGCGCGGCACCTTCTTGGCCATGCAGGCCGCCCGGGTTTTCGCGCCGCTCGCGCTCCAGACCATCGATCCAACGGCAGCCGAGCGCCTCAGAGCAGTGGAGACGCCCAAGGACGCCATGGCGGAGCTTTCGCTCCTGGTCAAAGTGGATTGGCCGGACAACGTCCGGGAAGCCGTTGGTGCCGCCCATCGCGCCCTTGGTCGGACACTCCACGTCCGGGATGCGATCTACACCGCTGAGCTAAGCGCCGTGTGCGCCATCCGGACCGCGGCCGTGGATGAGCTCGCGTGGGACAAAGCGATCGAAACACTGGACGCCCTGCTGGCGATTGGCAAACAGGCCGACCCGATCGAAGTCGACCTGATCGCGGAGCGCGCCGCAAAGGTTCTGGCGGTCGCCTGACGACAATCGAATGCTGCCGCACTCCTTCGCCATGCGATCTGGATACCCGCATGGCCTACTGTCGCGGTGATCAATGTCAGCGGAGGCAAGGCCGGTCTCTCGGCCTGGGGCGCACAACGACTGCATCAACAGCGTGCCCTTGATCAGCGGAATTGAAGTCCGTCCGAAAGCGTCAGCTTGGTTCGATCCGAGTTCCTGTTGGCCGAGCGCGACCTGGATCGAAGGCAACAGCTCCGCCACTTCCGTTGTCGTTCATTTTCATAGCGTTACACGGCTCTTCACCAAATCCGCGAAGGCAACAGGTTCAGAGAATACCGCCTCCCAGAGAACGCTTTGATGGCGCCCGCCACCTGGGCAGGTGAACAGCCTACTCCGCACAACCTCTGAAAACGTGGGGAAAATCCTGTCGTCGAGGTTGCCAGAGACAACTTTCGCAATCGTTGGTGGCGGAGGGGACGGGATTCGAACCAACGATTCGCTGGCCCTGATTGAGCAATTCCTCGGGCGCATGGGGAAATCGAACGGATCTCTACTCTTCTTGCGTTGTTCGATAAAAGCGCGTCTTTGGTATTGGCGAAAAATTTACGGCCAAGAGCCGCTGCAATTGTTCAACTTGCTCTCCGACGATGTGCTCTTCACGAAATGGAGTTCGAGATGTGTCCCGATGCGGGGCACCACAAAGGACAGGCGAGGCAGCCTCGTCGATCCGGAGCCATTCATTTGGCTCAAGTTCAACGCGGTTTGCTGACACTTTTCGGTTCGAGAAGGCGTTTTCGACAATTTCGCGTTTTTCGGCGTCGGTCGCGCGGATGTGAAGCCCTGCAAGGTTTTTCATGAGTTCGAGATACGCGATGCGCTGTGCCTCGATTTGGGCCGGATCGGGGAGCCTGGCAAGTTGTTCCTTGCCCACGGCGATTGACAGCTCCATCTCCCGCTTTCGCTCATGGTAGGCGGGCGTATCAATCACATTGTCGAGCAAGAGGTCGGTGAGCCGTGTCAACCGCTGTTCCTCTTTCTCGATCCTGAGGCGCAGCGTCGTTCGCATCGAGGCCTGTTCTTCCGCCCCGTGGTCGTTTGCCCACGATGTTTTCATACGCTCGACTTGGTCAGGCGTGATTTCGAGCTGCCTCAGCGCATCGACGATGATCTTCTCCAGCCGGTCTTCCCGGATCGTCGCGGTCGGACAGGTCCGCGTTTGGCAGCGGTAGTAGACACGGCCCTTCTGCAATTCCGGCGTCATGGGCCCGTCGCAGAGCGCGCAGCGGAACAGACCGCGGTAGAGATGATTGTGTCGCGTGACCTTCTTCCCAGCGCGCCCGCTTTTCATGTTCTGGACATGTTGGAAAAGAGCAGCCGGGACGATCGGTTCATGGACACCGTCATAAGTCTTGCCGGTTCGTTTGATGACGATAAGCCCGGTGTAAAACGGGTTTTTGATGATCGTCTCGATCCCGCAATGGCTGAGGGGCCGGCCCGCGTGATTGCGCAGGCCCCGGCGGTTCATCTCGCTGTGTAAGGAGCGCAGGGAGTGCTGCCCGGTGGCGTAGAGCTCGAACATCTCCCGGATGAGCGGGGCTTTTTCTGGATCCGGGGTTTTCGGCTTTCCCTTACCGTTGTCGAGGTAGCCAATCGGGGCGGGGAACGGGTAGAGGCCCTGCTTGAGGCGGCCGTTCAGGCCCTTGATGGTTTCCTCGCGCAGGTTACGAATGTAATCCGCCGCGATCACGGCCTGGATGTCGGCGGTGAGCCGCCCGCCACGGGAGTTGAAGTCGAGGCTCTCTGTCGCGACATAGACGTCGGTACCGAGATCGGGGAGCTCACTGAACATCGCCCAGTCGCGCAGATTGCGCGCCGAGCGGTCGATCTTGTGGATGATCACGCCACGGGCCGCCCCGCGTTTCAATTGTGCGAGCATCTGGTTGAAGATCGGCCGCCCGCCCTTTGCCGCCGTTTGACGTTCCTCGAACCAGCGGATCACCTGAAGTTCCTGCCGCTCGGCAAAGGCCTCGATGGCATCCTTCTGTGCCTCGAGTGACACCCCCTCCCCCTGCTTCTGGGTGGACACCCGGATGTAGCCAAAACAAGGTTTCATATGTCGTGATTTTCGTCCTCAGACTCTATCACATCCTCGGTTTTTGGCGAATCCGCCGCCTCATTCCACGGCCAAGAGCCCTCGGCCAGCATGCGCAGGTACATGCGTTTGCAGAGGGCAAGATGGCAGTCGAGATGGTCGTCCTTTGTCATGCGACCAGTCTACGTGCGCCAGGAGATCACGATAGGCGGCGGAATATTCCCCCGCCTGACCGACAACAGAAAAAAAGAGCGGCCCGGTCGGGGCCGCCCTGAAGAAAGAACGTCAGCGCAATGCTGGAGGCAACAGGAGGCGGGGCAAGTTGTCCACGGCCTGGCTCGCGACGCAGGTGGCGTCAATCACCTCATGCAGCCGACCGGTAAGCCTGGGGTTCTCGGTGATCCGCCCCTCGAGCGCGTGCGTGACGCTGTTGAAGAGCCGCCAGGCGGTTTTCACACCCCAGTCGAACGGGGGGTCCTCCCAACGGTCCATCACCGCACCGATCCGGGTCAAATTGATGACGCCGGTCCGGTAGAGCTCGAGGACCGCATGATCGACGGTGATCTGGCTGAGCGGCGTCGCCCGGTACCGGGTGATCGCGCGGTGCTGTGCTTCGCGTTCAATCGCCAAGGGCTCGATGAGCTCGCCCACCAACCCTGGCAAGTCGCGCTTGGCATTCGCCGTATGCTTGCGGCGCACCACATGGTCGGCGATGAAGGCGAGGTTGTCGCAGACGAACACCCGCGAGCCGAACGAGATTCCGATCGGGAAGCTCTTGTCGTGGCTATTTCTGAGGCCCACCGTGTCGGTGTAGTCCCCCCAGCTGCTCTTGAGCGACAGGACGCCGAAGTAGCGCATCCCGTCAGGTGTCGTCCCGTGGTGTTCTTCCTCGACGACATGGCCATAGAAGCCAAGCGTGAGGCGGACCACGTCCACCAATCGGTGGTGCGGAATCGGCACGTGCGTGCTGGTTGCACACGGGGTTTCCAACTCCCGCAGATCGTCGTAGGCGAGCGCTTCCGCGCCCGCATGAAGCATGAGCGTCATGGGTCGTCTCCTTTGGTTTTTTGGGGAAGGAACAAAGTCCGAGGCCCATTGTACCGGTCGCGGCGATGCGACCTAGGCGGGGAACGATCGGCAGGACCAATACCAGATCAGGAGACCGGTCGGTCCGGCGGCAGCGTGGTGGCCGTGAACGCCGGGGTTCTCTGGCCATCGACCATCACTTGAACGAAGGCCCGGTGGTTCGGCTGGTACACGAGATCCGGCACGTCGACGGTACCGAGTTGCCGGGCAAAAGTGGGGGCGTCCAGCGCACCGGTGCGGAACACCAGGACACTGCCGGCATTGCCCAGCACCGCTTCGAAAACCTCGCGCTCGGTCTGAACGATGTGCTGGTGCGCGAGGGTGAGACCAAGACCGTATTTGCGGGTCTCCGACATCATCGCGGCGACGGCCGCCGTGGTGAAGCTGTGGAACTCGTCGACATAAAGCATGAAGGGGCGCCGGTCCTGCTCAGGCAGATTATGGCGCGAGAAGGCCGCGTTCATCAGGCTTGCGACGATCAGACCGCCGAGAACATTCGCGCTGTCGGTCCCAAGGCGGCCCTTGGCGAGATTCACGACGAGGATACCGCCTTCGTCCATGATCCGGCGAAAGCGGAGCGGCTCTTCGGGTTCGCAGATCGCCTTGCGCAGCACCGGGTTTGCGAGGAAAGCGCCGAGCTTGTTGGCGATCGGGGCGACGCCGTCGACCGCGGTCTGGTAGTTCATCCGCGGGAATTCCTGAGTCCAGAAGGCCAGGACCTGACGATCGGTCACCCGGGCTACGATCTGGTACCGGAAGTCCTTTTCGACATAGAGCCTGACGATGTCTCGAATGTCCGCAGTCGGCTGCTCGAGCAGTGCCAGGATCGCGTAGCGCAGCAGGTGCTCCATGCGGGCGCCCCAGGCATCGCCCCATTGTTTCTTCAACGCATCGATCAGTCCGGAGGCGATGAGCGGTCGGAACCCGGCCGAGACATGGGTCAGAGGATTGTAGCCATAGGGGCTTTCCGGATCCGCCACGTTCCAGCAGATGTGCGGGACATCAAGGCGCGCCGAGAGATCGCTCGCGAGATCCCCATGCGGGTCGACGAGGCAGAAGCCGATCCCGGCGCGGGCATCCTGCAGCGCCATGTTGAGAAGCAGGGTCGATTTGCCGGTCCCGGTCTGGCCGATGACATAGAGATGCATCAGACGGTCCGCGAGACGGATGCCAAAGGGAAAATCACTTGTATGGCGATAGGCCAGGCCCAGACGGGTGACGGGATTGCGGGGAACGTGCATCGCGACATTGTCTCCCAGCAAGCGCCGGCGCCCTAGGCGGCCTGCGGTGCCGCCCGGCGATATCGCTCTGGGCGATATTACCCCGCCTAGACAGAACGGTAGCCACAGGTAGCATTCCGCCAGACCCGTTCTTCACCGCGCATCGCCTTCCGTTGGGTGCGCCCGAGATCCACTCGGGCGGCCACCCAATCGGAAGGAGATGCGATATGGGACTTCTGCAAGACGATGACGTCGGCGATATCGGCACCATGCCGGTCTGCCGCGACTGTGGCTCGGAGCGGGTTGCCCGCGATGCCTGGGCCTCATGGAACCCCCAAACGGGGCTCTGGGAGCTCGAAACGCTGTTCGACCAGAAATGGTGTCACGCCTGCGAGGCGGAGACGCGTTTCGTCTGGAAACGCGCCGTCGACGGACCGCGGGCCGCGACCCGTGACCTCAACGACCGGCTTCGGCGGGATGGCATCGGCAATGGCACGGTGGTCATCACCCGGGGCGTGCGAGTGAAAGGCGACGTGTTCGTTGATAAGGCGGTTGCCGCTGTCCGTGCTTTCGACAGGTTCAACGATGCCAACGATCCCTGGGGCGAACATGACTATGGCGCCGTCGACGTCGACGGCGAGACCCTGTTCTGGAAAATCGACACATATGACCCGACCTTGACGATGATGTCGGAGAACCCGGCCAACGAGGGGGTCACCCACCGCGTGCTGACGATCATGCTTGCGAGCGAGTACTGAGGCTGGGCCACCCCGATGGGGTGGCCTTGTTTTGACCGGCATGCATCGTCTGGGCGCTTGGCTGGCTGTCTAGCCTGGGCACGGATCAACGCGATATCCTGTCCCCGAAGGAGAGGGTGAGGATCCCGGATCTCCAGTACGTCTACCCGCGTGGTCCGACGCACTCCGGAAAGGTTTCACCTTTCCGGCGTTCGCTCGTCGAGACCACGCGGGTTATGAGTCATGGAATATGCCAAGGTATCGAAACTGGGGATGTTGCGCCTGCTAGGGGAAGAGTCTTGGATTTCCTATACTTAGGACATATCAGTTAACCAAATGAATTATGACCACGGAATTCGCGCTCGACCTGCGCGCCGCACGGCGCAAGGCGGGCTTTGTCCAGGGCGATGTCGCCCATCTACTGGGGATGCACCAGTCCACGGTGTCCGAGCTTGAGACCGGCCGCAAGCTCCCCACCCTCAGCCAGACGGTGATGCTGTCACTGATCTACGGCCGATCCTTCGAAAGCCTGTTCGCCGCCGTCATGAAAGACGCACGCAAGGATCTGAAAAAGCGTGTGCGCACCCTGCCCAAGGACGTTCGGGATTTCCCGGGCACCCTGAACCGGAAGTCGACGATCGCTCGGCTCAGGCAACGATTATCAGACGAAGCCAAGGCACATGGCGATCTCTAAGTTGCTCGCCTGCGTCGCAGCACGGCGGCGCGTGGCCTACGTCTTCCTCGTCGACGGCAAGGTCCGCGACTGGCGGGTCTCCGAAAAGGCAGGGAAGTCGCCGCAGGATGCCGCCGAACAGGTGCAGATCTGGATCAACGATCTTCGCCCCGACGTACTCGTCACCGAAAGGGTGGACGGAGATTTCCGCAAAGGCCCCCGGATCAAGGCGCTCATCCGCGCGATCGCCAACACCGCGGCGCATAACTACCTGCTCGACATCGCGGTCAAGCGCGAGCGGCGCTACCAAAACAAGTACGCAGAAGCCGAGGCCTTGGCGGACCTCCACCCGGAAGTCCAGGCATGGCTCCCCAGAAAGCGCCGGTTCTTCGACCATGAGCCACGCAATATCGTTCTTTTCGAAGCGCTCTCCCTGGCGCAATCGGTCCTCGATGACCCTGCAACGTCGATTGCCAGGGCGATGGGCTAGATATCTGTCGGGATGCTTGAGCCAGACTGGCCAGTTCTTTCGCAGCTCTTTTCTTCACACTGTCCGGCGAGGAGGATCGATCGACCTTGACACGACAGTAGACTAGTTCCTTGACCTGTCGATACACACCTCGGGGAGATTCGCCCGGGACCAGCCGCCCTCCAAGAGGGCGGTTCTGGGTTTGGGCGGCGTGAACACCGGCCCGAAGTGCTCCCAGGCCTGAAACAACATGCGGGGGGCAAGTGACGGCGCATGGGTTTCGATGATCCGACCGATCTGTTCGACCCGCTTTGAATCGGTGACGACGTTCAGGATGAGGATCGAAGACTTCAAACGGAGATGGTTCTGGTAGAGGCCCTGGCCAACATACCGTTCGTATTGTGCAAGGCTGAGCCGCCAGCTTTTCCGATTGAAGTTTGTCGATGTGGCGGGTTCGGTGGAGCGATCCGCTTCGACAAGGAAGCTCCGATATCGCTTTCCGTCCGGCGTGTCGTATTCGAGCGCGAAAAGCGCGTCAGGGATCAGGTCCTTCTTGTACAGGCGGCCTGTTTCCGGGTCCGGCGTGTCGATCATGTATCGCAAGTCCGTGCCTGCGCGCTCCAGGAGGCGCGATTGCGGGATGAACGTGAGATGCCTGCGATCTCGCGTCGCCAAGTCGATCGAGGCCGTGATGGAACTCACCATGAACCCGTGGAGCCACGGCCCCGGTCTCGCCGCTCGGCGCTCGTGCCAGAGCCCGGCTTGTTTCAACGCCTTCTCGGCCGCCGGTGTGAGGTCGTAGACAAGCTGTTTGTACCGGCTGTCGAGCGTCCTAAACTGCTGGGGTGGACGCGAGAGGTACGAGCCGCCATGCGCGGTGTTGTCTTCGTTGAAAAGATCGGTGAGCCGCTCCTTGGCTCGTTTTTCGCTGCAGTGCGAATCCTTCGCGTAGGCGAGAAGGAACGACGACGCCAGCGGGCCGTGTTCGTGGAGTTTCTGAAGCCAAAGGAGATCCCGGTCCTGGAGCGACACACGCTTGCCCGTAGATTGGGGCCTGCGGCGTCCCCGACGGCCGAGGGTATCGTGCTTTGTCAATTGTCCGGTCCGATCTTGCTCCGCACCAAGCGAAGCAGATCGAGCCGTTCCCGTCACCGTGCGGTATGCTCAGCTATGGGCCAACCTGGACCGCAATGTTTTGATATGAATAGGTAATCACAATTTATTTCAGAGTTCCGGCCCGGCGTCCGTGTCGTCGGCGTTCGGATTGGCCTCGGGGCGCGGGGGCTTGGGTGCTTCGGTCCCATTGTCTGGTGAGGCCCCCCGCTCCTCCTCTGGGACCGCGTCTTCCGCACCGGGTTGCAGGCCGCTGAGTTCGGTATAGTGAACGGCGTAACGTTCCCGCATCTTTGCTTGCAGCGCGTTCCGTTGTTCCCGGCTCATCCGGGGTTTCTGCTCCAGGTATCCGAATGGAAACTGAAGCGGCACAGTTGACTTGGTCACGCCTCGGATGTGGGCCGCGAAACTGCCCTTGGGTTGCGCCTCGATGAAGCCGGGATCGCAATACAACATCGGCGCGAGCGCCCGGGCATCCTTGGCGGACACGCCGCCCGCGAACTTGATCGAGGTGTTGGCCGAGAAGGCGTCCTGAAGCTTGGGTTCCAGCTGACCGAGATACTGATGTGCGAGCACCATGCCGACGTTGTACTTGCGCGCCTGGGCCAGGATGATCCCGATGTTGCGGTCGAAGTAATCGGCGGCCTCGTCGATATAGACGAACGTCGGCATTCGCTCACGCTCCGGAAGCGTCGCGCGTTCCTGGGCCGCCTGGGCGATGAGGGCAATGAAGAACCGCCCGAAGATTTCGGTGCCCTGTTCTTTGAGGAGGTCCTTGGCGGTGTTGATCAGGATCACATTGCCCGCATTCATCTCGCCGAAGAGATCGAGCTTCGAGCGCGGGTGCGAGAACATACGCTCGAAGGTCTGGTTTTCCAGAATCCCCCAGAGCCGGCGCAGCACCTGCTTCTTGGTCTGCTCGAACTCCCGGCTGGCGAATTCGGTTTCGAAAAAGTGCTTGGCGGTCCCTTGGAGCTTGGCGATGTCGCCCGCGAACTTGACCTGGCTGTTTGGCTCCATGAGCTCGCGGAGCGTGTGGATCGTCGCGTCCGGGATGTGGAGCATAAGCCGGGTCACATAGCGGAAGATCACGTTCTGCTTCTGGGTCATCTCGGCAGAGAGCAGCGTGCCCAGCACAAAGTCGTAGAGCTCCAGGATCGAGTTTGTGAGCCGTTCGCGTTCCAGCGGCGCGTAACCCTTGAGGCGATCGATACCGACGTCGAAGAGGTTGAGCGAGACCGGGTATTCGACGTCCGTCGGGTCGATGACAACGATCCGGTCATGCAGCGGGCCGCCCGGGGCAAACTCGGCGAGGTTTGAGATGTTGCGGATCAGGTCGCCCTGGCTGTCGAGCACGATCACCGTGCGCTCGCCGGCCGCCACGGCGTCGAGATCCTGGCCAATCAGGTATTGCAGCGTCTGCGTCTTGCCGTGACCCGACCCGGCGACGATGTGATGGTGCTCAAAGCGCGAGGTGGTCGGGATCGAGAAATCGATCTTCTGACGGAAGTAGTCGAGCAGCGGTGTGCCGCCGAGATAGGTGGACAGGAGCGCGTCTGGGTCTTTGATCTCGGATTTCGATGGCGGCTTGGGTGCGCGGTTGAACCCTTTCGGGTCGGCCGGGTTGCCGCCAGACGCGACAATCAAGTTTCGGTCCAACCGGTCGCTCGTACGTCCAAAGAGGCCCGCTTTGCCGAGGTCTTCGTCGAAGAAGGTGACCAGCGCCATTTCGGCAACGTCGCTGACATTTGCAATGTTGTTCACCAGTTCGGTGGCGATCGTGATGTCCGTCTCGTCCCCTGGAGGCGCGACAAGGGTGGGCGCCGCATCGTAGAGCGGCGCGAGGAAGTCGACGACCGCTTGCCCGAAGCGTTTCTTGGTGCCAGCGAAATCCTCGACGAAGGGGCGTTGGAAGTTCAGGGCATCGCGCAACTCCCACCATTTCGTCACGCTGCGCCGCTCGGTCCAGTCGATCTCTGGCAAGACGAACATGTCCTCGTAGTCGAGGAGACGCCCGACCAGGGCGGCCACCGGTCCCGCCTGACTGTGCCACGGCGGTAAATCGAAGCTCGCCAGCACGCCTTCCGAGATTTCCGCCACAAGGTCTTCGCGCGCCTCGTCGGCGGTCAAGCCGTGGCGCGCGAAAAGCCGTTCAACCCGATCGAAGAGCTCCCGCGTCTCGGCCTCGTCACTATTGCGAAGGAGACCGTGTGTGAAAGCGTGCCAGCGCGGCCCCAAGAGCAGTGGCATCTACAGGGCTCTCAGGATGACCCGCAGAGCCTCGTCTCTTGGAAGCGCTTCGATCGTGTGCCGCTCGGTCCCGTCCCAGAGTTTCGCGCTCTCCATGACCTGGCGAAAAACGGCGACGGAATCCTCGACCCAAACCTCCTTTCGAGCAAGGTCAACGATGCTGAAGCAGGAAAAGTAACGGCCGAGCAAAAGATCCTTCACAATGACCGTTTCGCGGTACTCGTTGTAAAACCAGTATCCAGCGCCGCCCCCTGCAAGGAGCGCTAGGAAAAGCGCGGCTTCAGCCTCGAAGATCAGTAACAGGATCACAAATGCCACGGCGGCTGCGACACCCGCAACATACAGCGACAAACGGATCAGAAGTGGCTGGTCCTGTCGTATGAGAACTGCATCGTAGAATTGATATCGGTCGAGGAGCTTCTGCTCCTCTTCATCAAGCTCGACCTTCGCCCAGAGCTTGAATTGAACCCTTACGATTTTCCCCTGTGTTTGGGCTCGTTTCAGGAGCAGTTCCATGTCATCCCTCGTTGCTTGGTTATCATTCAGTCCCATCACACTCGATTTAACGAGGTATGGGCGAAAGTTGGTGACGCTTGATCAGGCGGCGGTGTGAAGTTGTCGTAGGCCGTCGCGGAACTCAACCCCTTGGATGATCTCCGGTAGGCGGTTTCGGCCATCGAGTTTGCGCCATTTCCTTTGCGCCGACATCATCAGGTTGAACGCCATGGCGAGCCCGGTCTTCCGGCTCAGGCATCCTTTGGTTCGCCTGGTTCGGTGCCGCACGGTAGCGAAGGTGCTTTCGATCGGGTTGGAGGTCCGGATGTGTTTCCAGTGCTCGGCCGGGTAGTCGTAGAAGGTCAGCAGCGCATCGCGGTCCTTGACCAGCTTGGCGACGGCCTTGTCCCATTTCACGCCGTAGGTTTCGACGAAGAAATCGAAGGCTGCTTCGGCCTCGGCACGGGTCTCGGCCTGCCAGATGTCGTGCAGATGCGCCTTGGCCTTCGACTGCAGGGATTTCGGCATCGCGTTGAGCACGTTCATGGTCTTGTGGACCCAGCAGCGCTGTTCCCGCGTCGTGGCGAACACCTCGCGCAGGGCGGTCCAAAAGCCGAGAGCGCCGTCGCCGATGGCCAATTTGGGATCCTGCTGCAAGCCGCGGCGCTTGAGATCGAGGAGCACCTCGCGCCAGCTTTCGGTGCTTTCGCGGAAGCCGTCGGCCATGGCCAGCAGTTCCTTGCGACCGTACTCATCCGCTCCGACGATCACCAGAACGCATTGTTTTTCTTCAGACATCCGGGGTTTGAAGTAGACACCATCGGCCCAGATGTAGAGAAAGCGGCGCGTACCGAGGTCGCGTTTCTGCCAGACCTCGTAGTCTTTCCACCAATCGGCTTTCAGCCGCGTGATGGTCTTGGCGGACAGGCCCCTGGCGTTCGGACCCAACAGAGCCTCCAATGCCTCGGCAAAATCGCCCGTGGACATGCCCTTTAGATACAGCCAAGGCAGCAGCTCCTCGACCGATTTCGCCTTGCGCAGATAGCGCGGCAGGATGCTGGGCGTGAAAGTGATCTTGTCCGCGCCGGTGCTGCGATCCCGTACGCGGGGGACTTTCACCGGCACCGGACCGACACCGGTCAACACCTCGCGCTCCGGCAGGTACCCGTGACGAACTAACCTGGCGCGACCGTCTTCGAGCTTTTCTTCCGCGAATGCGGTCATCAGCGCGGTCAGTTCCGCCTCGATCGCCTGTTCGATCAGCTTGCGGGCTCCATCCCGGATCACACCCGTCAAAGGGTCCGGCGAAAACCCGGATGGATCAGGCAACGTGGCAATGGTAATCTCTGACATGTGGCATATCCCTTTCTCAGTCGAGAATTGACGGCGTCTGAACACCGCCTTGATATGCCGCCCCTCAGGGCATCACCAACTTTCGCGCGTTTCTCCGATTTAACCCTTGGGGGTCAATGTGTTGATGGGGTGGTGGGAAAATTTGACACGGCTGGAAGTCGTTCTCTTTGGCCAAAAGCGTATGAAGTCGCGGAGACGCCCATGCGTCAACGGTTCGCCCACGGGAAGAAATGCGATGCTATGGATGGGGAACGGGTTGAAGCTGAAATGGGGATACAGGAACCCGTCCTCGTATCCCCAGATTCTCAAATACCCCCAGTACTAATGCGGTGACGCGAATGGGCGAAATCACTTGGAAAATTCAGTCTGCCCAGCGGAGCGCCGAGGTGTGGACCATGGCGTGCCAGAAACTGGGCATCACATTGTCCATCAGTGCCCCGGTGATCGAGCAATCGGCGATATCAAGCGTGGTCACGTGATTACCAACCAGCCCGCGGAATGGCGCGATCCCGTGGGTTTCGAACATCGCGGGCAAAGGCAGACAACGCTAGAAATCGGCTGGAAACAACTCTCGAAAAGAAGGGCGGGTTGCCGGACATTCGCTGCGGTCCGCATCGACTACAGCAACGCGGTCGAACCGGACCGATGCGCCCGCAACGAGGCGGATCGTCCAGATCACTAGACTGCAGAGATCTCATCGCTGCAACGCAGCTCGATTTCCCGAAAGCGGTCGTTCGCGCATCTTTAGGTGGTCCAGATCGGACCGGTCGTTCGCTGCGGAGCCAGTTGATGTCTCACATGCGGCCGAAGCGGGCATATTGCGGTTTCAAGGGTATTGCCTTTCGATCCAGACGCGCACACTGGTGGCACATCGCCCCATTTGCTGAGTCTCGTCATGCGTTGGACTTGCCCGGGAAAAGTGGAGAGCACCAACTGAGGAACCAGGAGGTGTTCTATGTCACAAGGGAAACGACCGACACCGGAGTTTCGGCGAGAGGCTGTGCGGCTGGCGCTGACGAGCGGGCGGACGCGGCGTGAGATCGCGGAGGATCTCGACATTGGCTTGTCGACGCTGTCTCGGTGGCTGCGGCAGGAGCGAGGCGCGGGGGAGCCGATCGAGGCGCAGACCGATCTCCACGCCGAGCTCAAGCGGCTTCGCAAAGAGAACGCGGTGCTCAAGCAGGAGCGCGACATCCTAAAAAAAGCCGCAACCTTCTTCGCGAAAGACGCAAGTCGATGAGCTTCGCGTTCATTGAGGCGGAGAAGGCCAGCTTCCCGATCAGTCGGATGTGCCGGACCCTGGGGGTCAGCCAGAGCGGGTTCTTCGCCTGGCGCGACCGCCCCCCGCATCCCTGCGCCAGCGGCAGGACATGGTCCATCTCGCGCATATCAGGGCGGTATTCGCTCTCTCAAACGGCACCTACGGCAGTCCGCGGATGCACCGGGACCTCGTCGACGATGGCAACCGGATCGGGCGTCACCGCACCGCCCGGCTGATGCGGGAGAATGGCCTCGTGGCCCGTCAGAAGCGGCGATTCAAGCGCACCACGGACAGCGAACATTCTTGGCCTGTCGCGCCGAACCTGCTCGCCCAGGACTTCGAAGCCGAGCAACCGGATCGCAAGTGGGGAGCCGACATCTCTTACATCTGGACGTCGCAGGGCTGGCTCTACCTTGCGATTGTGCTCGACCTCCACTCGCGGCGTGTCGTCGGCTGGGCAACGAGTGACAGGCTGAAGCGCAGTCTCGCCGTCGAGGCTCTGCGGCGAGCCATCTCGAACCGCGACCCTGCGCCGGGGCTGGCCATCATTCAGATCGTGGATCGCAATACTGCTCCGTCGACTACCAGGCCGAGCTTCGAAAACGCGGGTTCCAGATCTCGATGAGCGGAAAGGGCAACTGCTATGACAATGCGATGGTTGAGACCTTCTTCAAGACCATCAAGTCGGAGCTAATTTGGCCGGTCGCCTGGCAAACCCGGCAACAAGCCGAAAACGCCATCGCCAGATACATCGACTGGTTCTACAATCCCGTCAGGCGACACTCATCGCTCGGCTTCCAGAGCCCCATCGCATTCGAGCGAAGGGCTCGCGAAGTGAGCTAAACGCTCTCCACAAAACCCGAGCAAGTCCAGTTTGGGTCTCTTGTCAGTTCGTTGCGATGTAGTTGGGTGACCAGGCTGTGCACGCCTGGCCACCCGGGCTCCTGTATCAGGAGCGTCGGTTGGGCTCTTCTCGGCGGTCCAACCGGCTCTGGAGCCAGTCCATCACCTCATCCTCAACCCATCCCACTCTGTTCGGGCCCAGCTGTACCCGCTTGGGGAATTGGCCTGCCTTTTCCAGCCGCGCGACGTGTTGCGGCGAGTAGAGGACCAACTCCTTGAGTTGGCGCTTCGAAAGTATCCTCATCACGATGTCTCCATGAATGAAGAGCATCGCGATGCCCCAGGTTACGACGATACCCAGGCTAGCCCAATCTATCAGGCCGAAGTCAACTTGGCGATGTAGTTGTCGTGGTCCGCAACCGCCGCGCGCATCTCTTCGAGGTAGGAGTGCCGGTTGTACACGGCTGCCACGCCGCTGATGGTACCCGAAACGTGGTTTAAGAGTTTCTCTGTCACATGGATCGGGGTGCCAATTCGCGCGTGCACGGTCGCATAGGTGCGGCGCAGGTCATGCAAAGTGTATGCCGCGACGTCTTTCAACCCGCTATCGAATTTGGCCTTGTGCCATGCCCACCCACTGAACGTCTTATCCGAAGCTGTGGCCGCTGGGAACAACAGGTCGCCGCGGTGCGGTAGGCTTTCAATGACGGCCTGGGCCCGCTCGGACAATGGGAAACGATGCTCGCGCTTGTTCTTTGCAAAACCCTCTGGAAGCACGACGCTTTGATCCTCAATCCAAGAACGTCGCAAAGAACCGATTTCCGTCCTGCGCTGACCGGTAAGAACGAGAAGCTGGACAATCGGCCCAAACGGGGCCGGCGTATCCAACGCTCTAAGGTACACGGCCCGTAGTTCTCGGTCATCCAAAACCCGGGTGCGTTGAGCCTCTGCTTGTTTGACGCGCGGGACCACTGAATTCGAAATCAATCCCTGGCGCACGCACCAGTTCATCATTGTGCGGATGGCGACGTAGGCGTGAGACTGCTCCGAGGGCGTCCCCGACAGCTTCGAAACAACCGCCATGATCTGCCGGCGATCGACTTCGTCAAGGTTGCCGGTGAAAGGGAAATGCCTATTCAGAAGGCGATTGTAGTCGGCGACGGTACGTGGCTTGTTCTTTCCCGCGCAATCCAACAGAAACCTTTCTTTCGCTTCCTGGAAAGGAATCATTCGCTCAGCTGGCATGAGCGCGCCGTCCCGGTACTGTACGAAGAATTTCCTTGCCTCGGCACGCGCCTCCGCAAGCGCAACATCCGGGTAGCGACCCAAGGTCTTGAGGCGTCGCCTCTCGCCGTACATAACCACGAAAGACTTGCTCTTTGGGGAGCATCTGAGGCCAAAGCCGGGGGTCAACTCGTCCCAATAGGTGACCTGCCCAGCGCTAGGATTGGAGAGCTTCTTGATCGCCATGTCGGTCAGGCGCAACTTCATCCTAGTCTCTTTCTAGTCACATAGATCGCGAGCGTTTGAGCGTGTTTCAATTTTCAAGTATGTTCACCTTTCCGATGAAAGTAAAGGGAAGACATATAGTTGTGGTATCGGATGTTCAGCAATGATCTAGATACGAAGCGGATTGCAAATCCGTGCACACCGGTTCGATTCCGGTACTCGCCTCCACCTTTTTTTGTTGGGCTTGACGGGGATCCCCTGGCCGGTTTCGGGGCGCGGGGATGCCCGGTAGCCTGCGCGGCCTGAATAGCGTCACGACATCCTCTTCCCGGTGCGGCGTGGACTGGCCGCAGGGGCCGGTCGGGATCGGCGGCGATCGGCCCGGAAAGTCGCGATCCGGCGAACCCGTGCCGCGCCTTCCGCGGTCCGGCAGCCCCGGGGCGCGATGACGTCCGGCAAACGCCCCGCGGAGCGGTGGGATGGTCCAGGTTGGCCGCGACGCTCGCCCCCCCAAACGCGACCCTCTCGCCGGTCTTTCGTGCCCTCAGCGCGACCCTCGCCGCCTTCTCCACATCGGCCGCGACCCGGGACTTCTGACGCCCTCCCACGGCCCGCGCGCGAAGAGCGCGAACCGGAGTTTCGCCGCGGCTCCGGCAAACGGCGGCTGTGCGAGACGAAACGAACCGGCGCTTGCCCGGGGAATGGGGTCGCGACGTCCCGAGAGATGGTTTGGGCACGCAGGCTCCCCGCTGCCGCCATCCGGCAATTTCCCCCGGGGTCCGACACCGAACGCCATGCCGGCAGACGGCGGCCGTCTGGTCGACCGCGTCGCGAGATGCACGTCTATGCCGTCAGATGCCGCTCTTGGCGGGAAGGGTTCCCTTCAGGACATAGCGCAGGATTTCGACAACTTGCGCGGGCGTCTCCGCAACCGCCTGAGCGGCGGCATGCACCTCTTTCAGCGCGTGCTGCTGATCCGGCAGGCTTAGAACGATGATGGATTTGCCGAGCGCGGCCGCGTATCCGGCATCGAAGGCGGCGTTCCATTGGCGGTATTTTTCACCGAACCGGACCACGACGATATCGGCATCCTCAATGCCCTTCCGGGTCCGGATCGCGTTCAGGCTTGCCCCTTTGCGGTCGTGCCAGAACGCCTGCGCCTCGGCGCCCAGGATGACCGCGCCGCAGTCGTCGCTGGCCGCGTGGTCGGTGACGGGGGCCGAAAACGCGATTTCGAGGTCCTTGGCCCGATCAATGATGATGTCGCGCCAATCGGAGTGGATTTCGCCCGAGAGATAGACGTTCAACATGTCGTTTCCTTTCCAAACTGCGCGCCGGGTCGGCCGGCCGCGAATCGTCTGCCGACCAGGAGCTGATGGCGACTGAGTCTATATCGGGCACCGCCCGCGTGTTCCCCCGGTTTCGTCAGGCTTGTTGCGACGAGAGAGCGTGCGGCGGGCCGGGTCACCCGAAGATGGCCCAGAGAAACCGCCCGGCGACGAGCAACAGAAAGCTGCCGAAAGCGATCTCCAGCGACCGGCGCGAGAGCCCGTGCGCCAGCGCCACCCCGAACCGCGTCGTGAGCAGCGACGTCGGGATGGTCAGCGCAAACGCCACGAGCGAGACGAACCCCAGCGAGCCGGGCGGCAGGTCCGGCTGTCCGAGGCCGGCGAAAACGTAGCCGATGGTCCCCGGGATGGCGATCAGCACGCCGACGCCCGCCGAGGTCGCAACCGCGCGGTGGATCGGCACGCCGTGCAAGGTCAAAAACAGGTTCGACAGCGCGCCGCCACCGATCCCCATGATCGCCGAGGCGAGACCGATGAGGGCGCCGCCGAACCGCATCCCGAGCTTGCCGGGCAGCGTGTCGCCGAGGCTCCAGCCGCGGCCGCCGGTCAGCAGTTTGACCGCGTTGAGCGATGCGACGACCACGAAGACCGCCTGAAAGACCACCGGGGGCGCGAACCGCGCGATCGCGGCGCCAAGGGCGACGCCCAGCAGGATCGGCAGCACCCAGGCGCGCAGCACTTCCATGTCGAGCGCGCCCTTGCGGAAGTGCCCCCGGGCGGAGCTGATCGAGGTCGGCACAATCACCGCGAGCGAGGTGCCCACGGCCATCGGCATGGCGCTCTCTGCCGGGTATCCGAGCATCCCGAAAATTTCGAAGAAGACCGGTACCGAGATCGCCCCGCCGCCGACCCCGAAGAGACCGGCGAGAAAGCCGATCCCCACCCCGGCCGCGGCGAGGGCGAGGATCAGGGATATCAGCGTCAACGGGTCGGAGAGCAGGGCCACGTCAGGCGCCGATCAGGTGCCGCGTGAGGCTCGCCCCGTCGAAGCCGCCGAGCCCGGCATCGAGCGCCTCGCCGTAGCTCTTGCGGGCTTCGTCCGACATCGGCAGGCTGCGCCCCGACAACGCGGCCTGGCGCAGAGCCAGATCGAGATCCTTGGCCAGACCGGCGATGTCGAAGGTGCCCGGCTGATCGGTGCCGTCAAGGGTATCGACGACCACCTGGCCGCGGTTCTTCAACACGGTGGGACCGGCGGAACTGTCGGCGATCATCGAGATCGCCACCTCGGGCGCGATGCCGGACCCCTGCAGCACCGTGAGCGCTTCAGCCAGGGTCTGCCAGTAGAGCGCCAACGGCAGGTTCACCGCGAGTTTCATGCTCGCCCCGCTGCCGGCCGGCCCGAGAAGTTCGACCCGTCGGCACAGATGCTCCAGCACCGGCCGGGCGCGGGCGAAAGCCGCTTCCGCCCCGCCGGCCATGCCCAGAAGCTGACCTTTGAGCGCGGGGCCGACCGTGCCGCCGACGGGGCAATCGACGAACTCGGCGCCGGCCTCGGTGACCCGGGCGGCGATGGCGCGTGTCTCGTCTGGCAGCAGGGTCGACATGTCGATGACGAGCTTTCCGGACAGGCCTGCGGCGATCAGGCCCGCCACCACGTCCTGCACCGCCGCAGCATCGGTCAGCGACAACACGATCGTGTCGGCGGCGGCGAGGCCCGCGAGGTCGGATACCCGGGTCGCCCCGGCCTCGACCGCCGGTCCGGTGTGCGCCTCGGTCCGGTTCCAGACCGTGACATTGTGGCCGGTCTCGATCAGCCGCTTGGCAAAGGCGGTCCCCATGCGGCCCGTGCCTGCAATCGCGATTGTCGTCATGATACGTCCTTTCTGTCTGGTCCGAGGATTTGCGGCGAGGGTTGGCCAGTTGGCAAGTGTTCAAACATCCGGACGTCGGTCGCGGCAGGGGTCCCGGCGGCCCACGGTGCCGTCGATCCGACGGGATGGACGGTCACCTCCACGGCCCGCGCGCGGTTATGCCGTGACCCAGCGCCGCGCCGTCTCCGGGATGGCAGCGCACCGTCCCCGCTGGTCCTGCGCCACCCGATCCCGGCGCCGACCGCCGGAGCCTGGCGGCCGGCAGCGGTTCATCGGGCGAGGCATCGCCGATTGGCGCGGTCCCCGTGTCGGCGCGGAAGCCGGTGACCCCGTCACGCGGCCGGCGCGCCGATGCGCACCTGCATCGGTTCCAGCCCATCGACGGCGCAGTCCAGCACATCGCCGGTCACGACGGCCCCGACTCCGGCCGGCGTTCCGGTCAGGATGATATCGCCGGGCATCAGTTCGTGCTGCTCGGACAGCTTGGAAATGATCTCATCGATCTTCCAGATCAGCAGCGAGATGTCGGCGTCCTGCTTCGTCTCGCCGTTCACCTTCAAAGAGACATGTCCGGTGGTCATGATCCCGGTCTGGCTGACCGGTGTGACCGGACCCACCGGCGCAGAATGGTCGAACGCCTTCGTGACCTCCCAGGGCAGACCCTTTTCCAGCGCGGCGGCCTGGTGATCGCGGCGGGTCATGTCCAGACCGACGGCGTAACCGAAGATATGGGAAGACGCCTCGGATTCCGGGATGTTGTAGCCACCGGACTTCAGCGCAACGACCAGCTCGCACTCATAGTGAAAGTTGTTGGTGAAGACCGGATACGGGATTTCGCCGCCGTTGCGCACCAGCGCATCGGCCGGCTTCATGAAGATCACCGGCGGGTCGCGCTCGTCCTGCTGCATCTCGCGCACATGGGCGAGGTAGTTCTTGCCGATACAGTAGATGCGCCGAACCGGGAATCTCTCCTCGGATCCGGAGATGTCGAGATAGGCCTGACTCGGCGGTGAAACGGCATAGGCAACCATGGCGGGGTCCTCGAATGAGCTGACAGAATCGCAGTGCGCGCCACCGGATTGGTCCTCAGCGGCCAGGATATCATTTCCCATATCGAAGCCCGGATCAAGATATGAACTCCGTATCACACCCTGTTCATATATTATTTTGCGCCACTGGCCGCATCGTATAGCCTGACAACGGGTAGCACCGGCGATTCGCGGACACGCGGGGCCAGCACCCGAACGATCACCAGGGAGGAATACGAGATGAACACACGGACACGGATGTCCCGCCGCCAGTTCGGCGCAGTGACCATGGGCGTCGCCACCACTGCGGTTTTCGCCCCCGCCATCGTGCGTGCGCAGACGGCGATCACCTTTGCGGTACCGAACCCCTCGGCTTTGACCTGGCTGCCCTACTGGGTTGCCGTCGGTGAGGGCTATTTCGGCGAGGAAGGGTTCGAACCGACGCTGGAGGCGATCGACGGATCGTCGGCCGTGCTGCAGGCCATGACCGCCGGGCAGGCCCATATCGGCGCGCCGGGACCGGGCCCGACCCTGGGTGCGCGCGCCCGCGGCGTGGACGTGAAGTTCCTCTACAACCTCTATCCGAAGTCGGTCTTCGGCCTGCTCGTGCCCGCCGACAGCGCGATCGAGACGCCGGACCAACTGGCCGGGACGATCGTCGGCGTCGGCACCGCGGACGGGGCGGAGGTGTCGTTCACCAGCGCGATCATGACCGACGTCGGCCTGACACCGGGCCAGGATTTCGAGTACCTGCCCGTGGGCGACGGCGGCACCGCAGCCGTGGCATTCCTTCGTGAAGAGGTCAGCGCCTATGCCGGCGCCGTCTCCGACGCCGCGATCCTCGCGTCGCGCGGGATCGCACTCAAGGAGATTACCCCCGAGGCCTATCTGGGCTTCTTCGGCAACGGCATCGCCATGCTGGAAAGTGCGCTTGCCGAGATGCCGGACCTGGCCCCCGCCTTCGGCCGCGCCCTGGTCCGCGGCATGCGCTTTGCCAGCGACCCGGCGAACAAGGACGCCTGCCTGGCCCATTGCGCCGCCGGCAACCCGCAGGAAGGCGAGCAGGATTACGCATCGGCGCTGTTCGACGGGGTGGTCGAGCGGATGACCCCGACCAACGCCTTCATGGCCGAGGGCTACGGGTTCCAGCCGCCGGAGCACTGGCAGGCGATCCACGATTCCGCCGTCGCCTCGGGCGCCCTTTCCGAACCGCTGGCGGACCTGTCGTCGGTCTATACCAACGAGTTCGTTGCCGGCTGGAACGCCTGAGGGTGATGACCGAGCCCCGCCACGTGCAAAATCTTCAGGCGGCGCCACCGGCGCGGCCTGTCTATGAGGTCGAGCGCCTGACCAAGGTTTATGCCCGCAACAACCTCGTCGCCCTCAAGGACGTGCACCTGAGTATCCACAAAGGTGAGTTCGTGTCCGTGGTCGGCTCTTCGGGCTGCGGGAAATCGACCCTCTTGAAGATCATGGCGGGGCTCATGCCGCCGACGTCGGGCCGAGTGGTGCTCGAGAACCGGCCGGTCGTCGGCCCCCGGCCCGACATCGGGATGATGTTTCAGCACGCGACGTTGCTGCCGTGGAAGACCACGCTGGAAAACGTGCTGATGCCGATCGATATTCGCGAGGGCCGGGCGGCGGCGAAGGCGGCCATTGGACCTGCGATGGAATTGTTGCAGCTCGTCGGTCTGGGAGATTTTGCCAACGTATACCCGGGCGAGCTGTCGGGCGGCATGGCGCAGCGGGCTTCGATCTGCCGGATGCTGATCTCCGACCCTGCCATGCTGCTGCTCGACGAGCCGTTCTCGGCGCTCGACGAGTTGACGCGCGATTTCATGAACATGGAACTTCAGCGCATCTGCCTGGAACGCGGCGCCACCACCTTCCTCGTGACCCATTCCCTGGCCGAGGCCGTGATCCTGTCGGACCGCATCCTGGTGATGAAGCCGCGCCCGGGCCATGTGGTCGAGGACATCGCCATCGACCTGCCGCGACCCCGCACGCTGGAGATGATCAACACTCCCAAGTTCGGCCAGATCGTGGGCCATATCCGCGATCTTCTCGGAAAAGAGGCACACGAATGACCGACGCGACCACCCATACGCCGCAGGACAACGCCGACGATACCGTCTGGGTCGAGCACGAAGCCTTCATCGATCGCATCCCGCGCTGGGTGGCGATGACCTTTCTTTTCGTCGCTGTGGTCGGCCTGTGGGATCTGGTCACCCGGATGGGCTGGGTCTCGGCGATCATCCTGCCGACCCCGGCCGAGACGCTGGCCGACCTTGTCTTTGTCGGCCAGAACCTCATCGGCAACGGCTACATGCTGGAGGCGCTCTGGACCACGACGCTGACGGTGCTATACGGCTTCCTCATCGCCATCGGAATCGGATTTTCCCTTGGCGTGCTTGTCGGTGAAACCAAATTCGGTGAACGCGCGGTGATGCCCTATCTGGTGGCAATTGACACAATGCCCAAGGTTGCCTTTGCCCCGCTCTTCATTGCCTGGCTCGGGTTCGACATCGGGTCCAAGGTGGCGCTTGCGGCCTTCATCGCAACCTTTCCGATCGTGGTGGCGACGGCCGCGGGGCTCTACGCGGCCAGCGAGAACGAGCGGATGCTGTTCAAATCCGTCGGCGCCACCCGGTTGCAGATCCTCTTTCGGCTGAAACTGCCGACCGGGCTGCCCTACTTCTTCACCGGCCTCAAGATCGCCGCCGTCGGTGTCATGGCCGGCGCGATCACCGGCGAGTTCCTCGGCGGCGGCAAGGGTTTTGGCGCGCTGATCCGGCAATCGGCCAGCCAGCTCGACACGCCGCGGGTTTTTGCGCTGATCCTCTACCTGAGCCTGCTGGGCCTGGCGCTGTACTCGCTCGTTGTCTGGATGCAGCGCCGCTTCGTGTTCTGGAACAAGGCGGGCGGGCCCGGCGGGATCAGGTGACATGACTGCGACGTCCGAAACACGAAATCTTTCTGAACAGGCATACGACGGGATCCGCCGCGACATTCTCAACGGCAAGCTCTTTCCGGATGAACGGCTGCAGATCGACGTCGTCTCGAAGCGCTACGCCATCGGCGCAGTGCCGATCCGCGAGGCCTTGAACCGGCTCTCGTCGGAGGGGTTGGTGGAGCGGCGCAGTCATCGCGGATTCTGTGTGGCGACAATATCGCTCGCCGATCTGACGGAGCTTGTGCAGACCCGGATCTGGCTCGAAACCCTGGCCCTGCGGAAATCGATCGCCAACATCGATGACGCCCTCGAAGAGGAACTGGTCGTCGGTTTCCACCGCCTGGCACGAACGCAAAGGCGGATGCCCGAGGACACCGGCGAGGATCTCTCGGAAGAGTGGGAGCGCCTGCACAAGGAGTTCCACATGCTGCTTCTCGACAGGTGTGGATCGTCCATCCTTCTGGGCTATTGCTCCAACTTGCTGGACCAGGCGGTGCGCTACAGAAACCTCTCGCTGAACAGCAATCCGAGCAAGCAGCGGCGCGAAGGCGCTGCAGCCGAGCACAAGGCCATCCTCGACGCCGTCCTCGACCATGACGCTGATCGCGCCTGCGCGCTGTTGGAAGACCATTACCTCATCACGCTCGACGGTCTGAGAAACCTGCTCCCGCCAGTGAGCGCGCCGTAGGGCAACACCCGGGGACATCGGCAGGTCAGGTCGCGGCCGGCGGCCGGCGTCAGGTCTGTGCGGATCGTTCTGCCACGCGCTACCCGACCGGGCGATTGGTGACGCGGTTCCAGTCTGCGTTGCCGCTGTCGGGATGCCATCCCTGGCGGTAGGGACACCCAACCGTTGTGACCCGGTTGTTCAACCGCTAACCTCTACCGAGCGCCAATCCCAACCGACAGGAAAACAGCCATGTCAGCCGTTCACGTGCTTGCCATCATCACAACGAAGCCCGGCCTGCGGGAAGAGGTGTTGAAACGGTTCAACGCCAATGTTCCCGCTGTGCTGGCGGAGGATGGATGTATTGCCTATGAGGCGACGGTCGACACGGAGAATGCCCTGCCGATGCAGACTGCCTTTGGCTCCGATACCTTTGTCGTCGTCGAGACGTGGGCCAGCCTGGCCGCCCTTGATGCCCATATCAGATCCCAACACATGAAGGCATACGGTGAAAGCACCAAGGACATGCTGGCGGACCGAAAGATCCACATCTTGTCGCCAACGCTTTCAAGCTGAACCTCTGCAAAGCCCTGCACCCGGTCAATGGCGTCGGTCCCGTCGTTGCGGAGCGCGAGGTTGTCAGAAGACCCCCATGCCGCATCATCTGCTCCCGTCACGGGCCTTTGATCCGGGCGCGGACCTGGCGCGACTTGCGGCCCCGAAGGTGCTCGCCGACCTGCCTGTCAACTTCTGCGATCCGCACAGCCCTTGGCAACGAGGCACCAACGAGGACACCAAGGGCTGCTGCGACAATATTCCCCGCGGGGCACAGATCTCGGCAAGCACGGCGCTGACGACCTCCTGGCAGTGGCAGCGGCCCTGAACGGCAGGCCTCGCATGACCCTCGGCCGGAGGGCCGCCGCAGAGGCGCTGGACGGCCTGTTGACAAGTGGCCAACATCGTGGCGCTGCGATCACCGGTTGAATCCGCCCAATACCGGTCGATCTATTGCACCAACCTGGCGGCGGCCGGCATCGACCCTTCCGTCGCAAGCGTCGGCGGCTCGTATGACCCCCCCTCGCCGAGATCATCATCGGCCCGTTCAAGGCCGAGGTCGTCCGTCGGCGCGGGCCATCGCGGCTTTTCGAAGCCGTCGAATATGCCACGCTCGAAGGCGTCGACGGGTTCAACAACCGCCGCCCGCTGAAGCCGGTCGGGGGCATTCCCCCGGCCGGAGCAGAAGCAGGCTTCTCCGGGTCATGGAAAATGGCGGCATCGCCGCGCAACCAACCGATATCAGCCTCCTGAAGGCCCGGGGCGGTACCACTGAACCACCATTTGCCCTTCGCAGCGCGGCGAACTCTGGTGCCGGAAGGACGGCTCAGAACGGAAGCAGCGGATTCTGGACCGAGATGCTGAACCAACGCGGGCGACCGAAAATGGCAGGTGGCTCCACCGACGGGCCGGTCCGTGGCACGGTGCTGTCCGCGCCGCCATGTACGGGTGCTGGCACCGTGAAACCCGCCTTCGTCGCCGCCGTCGAAATGGTCCATTGACTATCAACGAACCGCACAAGTACCCTTAAATCCTGTCGCCTTGTCGCGGGAAAACTGCCCGCGGAGGAGGATCGCTTGCGTGGAGACCCGCGTCGCGCGATGCCAGGGGGCAGTTGCGGGTCGAGGGAGGGATTCTGAATGTTTTCAAAAAGATGGATGCGTGCGATCGGTGCGGCGGCGGTGACCGCAGGGATCATGTTCGGGGGCAGTCTTGCACAGGCCCAGCAAGAGGATTGGGCGGCGGTTGAATCTGCGGCGCAGGAAGAGGGGGCGTTGCTTGTCTATTCGACCACAAGCCGCACAGCCAAAGCCGCGGAAGCATTCTCTGCGATGACAGGCATCGCCGTCGAGGTTGTCCGCCTCGGCGAGCAGGACCTCATCCAGCGGGCCTATCAGGAATCCGTCGCGGGCGTGAACGAGGTCGACATGATCGTTGTCGAAGACTGGGTGGCCGCGCGCGAACTTCTGGCCAACACCGGATACTTCATCAACTACATCCCGCCGACCGCCCGCGAGCTCTTTGCCGAACGCCACCAGAACCCGCTGGTGCTGGGCTATATCAACCGCATTTTCGGCTACAACACCGACAAGCATCCCGACGCCGATCCGCTGGTGAGCGTGTGGGATCTGACCACCGAGGAATATCGCGGACGGGTCATGATCCGGGACGTGGCGATCACCGGCGAACATCAGAACGCCCTGACCGAATGGGTCCGCCGCAGCGACGAGCTTGCCGCCGCCTACGAGCGTCGCTTCGGCACGCCGCTGGAGATGACCGAGGCCAATGCCGGCCTGGAGTTCATCAAGCGCTTCCTGGAAAACGATGCGATCATCATGACCTCGGACACCAAGATTTCCGAGGCGGTCGGCGCAGCCGGGCAAGAGGATCCGCCCTACGGCATGTTCTATGTCTATTCCAAGCATCGCGACGCACCGTTGCAGGATCTGCGCATCGCCGACAGCCGGCAGATCGATCCGACGCTGGGGTATTACTACCCGATCGTTCTGCAATTGTCGGCCAACGCGAAGCATCCCAACGCGGCCAAGGTGTTCATGGACTATCTGGGTACGCTGGAAGGGTTCGCGCCCTGGGCGGATTCGCCCGGCGTCTACACGCCCAATCCCAACCAGGTTCCCTTCGAAGGCGACATGCCGTTCTCCTGGTGGGAAGAGCACATGTGGTCCTACGATCTCGACTTTGCGGCGGAGAACCGTGGCATCGTGCTCGATACCTGGCTGAAACACGCACAACGCTGACGCCGCCAGGCATATTCACATCCTGTGACACCTGTTGCCCGGGGCCTGCGCTGTGTCGCGGGCCCCGATCGCTGACGCGAAGCACCGGGGCATACCGGGTCCGACCAAGAGCTGAGGACATTCCCGAATGCGGACCGCATACAACCAGTTTCGCCTCGGCCTGACGCCCCAACGCATTCTTGCGTTCGTGTTTCTTCTGGTGCTTGGATATCTGGTCATCGTGCCGCTGTTTTTGATGCTGCGCGAAACCTTCCTTATCCATCCGCTCGAACGCTTCCAGATCCCCGGCTCGCAGGTCGGCGATTTCACCCTGGCGCACTGGCAACGCAATTTCGTGAGCGAAAACGCCTACGCGTTCTTCTACCGCCCGCTTCTGAACACGCTCAGGATCGCCCTCGGCCTGTCGTTCCTGGCGCTGGCGATCGGCGGCACCCTCGCCTGGCTGGTGGTGCGCACCGATCTGCCCTTGAAAGGCCTGATCTCGAATGCGGCGATCATCCCCTACATCATGCCATCCTGGACGCTGGCCCTGGCCTGGATTTCGCTGTTCAAGAACACACGGATCGGCGGCGATCAGGGCATCTTCACCGCTCTGACGGGGGTCTCGACACCCGACTGGTTCGCCTACGGGCTGTTTCCGATCACGATCTGCCTGGCGCTGCACTACTTCCCGTTCGGCTTCATGCTGATCGGCGGGGCGCTGCGCAACATCGACGCGCAGCTCGAGGAATCGGCCGAACTGCTGGGTGCGTCGCGCCCGACCATCCTGCGTCGCATCGTCGTGCCGCTGGTCCTGCCGGCCATCTTCTCGACCTTCCTGCTGACGTTTTCGCGCGGTCTCGGCACCTTCGGCACGCCGGCCTTCCTCGGCGGTCCGGTGCGGGAGTTCGTGCTGTCGACATCGCTCTACGCCAACCTGATCGGGCAGCGACCGGGGATCGGATACCTCGCCGCCGTGGCGATGATCGCCCTGGGGGTGCTGGTGCTCTACATGGACTACAAGATCATCGGCACACGGCGCAGCTTTGTCACCATTTCCGGCAAGGGCGCGCGTGCCGGGCTGGTGGCACTGGGACGCTGGCGCTGGCCGATCGCGGGACTTGTGATCGCCTTCATCGTCGCGGTCATCACCGTGCCGCTGGCCGCACTGACCATCGACACGGTGATGTTGCGGCCGGGCATCTACTCCTGGGACAACTTCACCTGGCATTACTGGATCGGCGACGCGAGCCTCAAGATCGGCCTGGGAACCGGCGAACCGGGCATCCTGCGCAACTGGCAACTGATGTCGGCGCTGGCCAACACGATGAAACTTGCGGTGGTGGTCGCGCTGATCACCGGCATCCTCGGCATTCTCGTCGGCTACGCGATCGTGCGCATGCGCGGCAGCTGGGTCGCGCAGGCGCTGGACCAGATGTCTTTCCTGCCCTACCTGATGCCCTCCATCGCCCTTGGCGCGATCTTTCTGGCGATGTTCGCGGTCCCGCGCGGTCCGATCCCCTCACTGCACGGTACCTTCTGGCTGCTGGTGATCGTCTGTACGGTCAGTTACCTGCCCTATGCGGTCAAGGCCGGGGTCAGCGCGATCCGCCAGGTCGGGCCGGAACTGGAAGAGGCCGCGATCATGGTCGGGGCGTCGTGGTGGACGCGGATGCGGCGGGTGCTGATCCCGGTTCAGAAATCGACCTACTTTTCCGGCATGTTGTTGCCGTTCATTTCGGTCACGCGCGAGCTTTCGCTGCTGATCCTGCTGGTCACCCCGGCCACCCAGCTCGCGACGACCATCACGCTGCGCTACACCGATCGCGGCTGGTACCCCTACACCAACGGCATGGTGCTGCTTCTGGTCATCATCGTGGTGACAAGCACCATCGTCAGCCGTCGCCTGATGGGGACAAGTATCGCAAAAGGCCTGGGAGGTTGAGATGCCAGCAATCGTGTTAGACCGGATTTCGCGCGTCTACGGCAAGGGTGTGCGGGCGGTCAGTGACCTGACACTTGAAATCCCGGACGGCTCTTTCACCACCTTGCTTGGGCCCTCCGGCTGCGGCAAGACGACCACGCTTCGCATGATCGCAGGCCTCGAAATGCCGACCACCGGGTCGATCCGGATCGGCGACAAGCTTGCCTTCTCGCTGGAAGAAGGCCGGTCTCTGGCGCCGGCGAAACGCGGCCTCGGCCTGGTGTTTCAGAGCTATGCCCTGTGGCCGCATCTGACCGTGGCCAAGAACATCACCTTCGGTCTCGAGGTTCAGCGCATCGGCAGATCGGAGACGGCGCGGCGGCTTGAACAGGTGGCGACCGCGCTGCAGATCGACGAATTGCTCGACCGCTACACCAGCGAGCTTTCCGGCGGGCAGCAGCAGCGCGTCGCGATTGCCCGCGTGCTGGTGATGCAGCCCTCGGTGCTGTTGCTCGACGAGCCGCTTTCGAACCTGGATGCGACGCTGCGCATGGACATGCGGGCCGAGTTGAAGCGGCTTCATCACGACACCGGAGCGACCATCGTCTACGTCACGCACGACCAGCTCGAGGCGCTGACGATGTCGACCCACATCGCGCTGATGCAGAACGGCGAGTTGCAGCAGTTCGCGCCACCGCTTGATGTCTATTCCCACCCGGCCAACAAGTTCGCCGCCGATTTCCTCGGCAATCCGCGCATCAACCTGCTGGATGGCACGATCAGGAATGGGCGGATCCGCTGCGGCGGGATGGACTTGCCGCTGCCGTCCGGCATCGCGCCACCGGACGCATCGGCCGTAACCCTTGGTCTGCGGGCCGAAGAGATCCGTCTGCATGCCCAGCCCAGGCCCGGGACGGAACCGGCGCGGGTCACGGCGGTGCTGCCGACAGGGTCTGACTGGTATTATCACGTCGACATGAACGGGCAGACGCTCACGGTCCGCCAGAACGCGTCACCTCAACTCCATCTGGGCGACGAAGTTCATGTCGAAGCCATTCCCGATCCGATCAAGCTTTTCGCGTCCGACGGCCGTTCGCTTGCGGGTCGAGAAGACCAGACTGAAAGTGTCTGACTTTGGACAGACCCATGCTGCGTGTCACCGGAATGTCGGGAACCGGACAAGCCCGGCTGCCGGTCGCGATTGGCTGCACCGGAGGGCAACACCGTTCGGTCGCGATCACGGAACGCGCTCACCCACGCCGGCAAGAACCGCCAGCGGGGCGTTTCCGCCTTCATCGCCACCGCCTTGGCCCAGTCGGATCATGCGGCGGCCAAGATCCTGTGGCGCCTCGTCGCAGACCAGATGCGGGGCAAGCTGCCGCAACGCGCCGGGCTCAGGGATGATGCCGAGGAAGACCTGCTGGCCGACATGGGGCTCCGCCCGTTCACACCTCGGTCCGCCCACGGGACAGCCCCACCGCTCGCGACGGGCTTCGGACAACGACGTCAGAACCGCCGCGGCAGACGCCGCCTTTTGCCCGGAGATGGATGACGACGCCGGACAAGCGCCGCGCGCGCGTCAGGCGCTTCCACGCACCATGATCTTGCCGCGAAACCCGGTGTGGTCGGTGTCGTCGCCCCGGGCTTGCAACACTTCGACCAGTTTTTCCGCCATGGCCGTCACCGGCTGCCGGTACGTGGTCAGGCTGTAGTTTGGGCTTGCCGCCTGTGGCACGTCGTCGAAACCGGTGACGGCGATGTCGTCTGGCGTCCGCAGCCCGAGATCATGGCGAATGGCATCCATCGCGCCTAGCGCAAGGGCATCGTTTTCGCAGACCAGAATGTCGGGCAGGTCGGGGCGCGACCGGCCGCCCAGAGCCTCGGCCACTGCGCGGAAGGCCAGATCGGGGTCGTAGAGCGGCACCGAAATGACCTCGGCCACATATCCGCGCGCGCGCTGCCACATGTCCACGAAGGTTTCCTTGCGGATCAGGTGGGCGGATTGCGTGTTGGGGCCGGCAAGGAACATCGGCCGCCGATAGCCTTTCGACAGGATGTATTCCGTCAGCTCGGTCATTGCCGCGACATCGTCGACCGAAATCGAGATCGTATTGGGATGACCGGACATGCGGGCGAACACGATGAGCTTCTTCACCCGTCGCGCGCCGAGCGCGGTCAGGATGACCTCGTCGTCGAACTGCAGCCCGATCAGGATCGCCGCGTCGACCCGGCGCTGACTGGCGCTCACCAGGGCGCGGTGGGCGTCGTCCTCGTCGAGCATGTTCACCAGCAGCGTGTCGCAGCCGTTCTGCCGCAGCACACGGGTAAGGCGTTCGAGCATCACCAGCTTGTGCGGGTTTCTGAAATCGTCGATCAGAAGAGCGACCAGATTCGACCGGTCCGAGGCGAGTGCGGCGGCCATGAGATCCGGCACGTAATCGAGACGCTCGGCGGCGGCCAGCACCTTCTCGCGGCTCTTTTTCGAGATCGATGCGTCCTTCTTGAAGGCGCGATTCACGGTCCAGCGCGAGACGCCGGCCGCGGCGGCCACGTGGTCGGCGGTCACGACCCCGACCACGGCATCATGCCGATCATCACTCATCGCGCCCTCCGCTCGCACCCGCCCGCGGCCCTTCCGGGACGGCGAGACCGGGCCAGCATAGGCCATTTTGCACGCGGGTGCAAAAGAACCCTTGTATGCGGCGGCCGAGGGGCGCAATCTTTCTCCTGGCAATTGCGCACAAGCGAGATTCGGGAGGAAGTGATGCTGAAAGTTGGGTTGCTCGGCGCTGGCCGGATTGGACGGGTGCACGCGGTGAACATCGCCGGGCACACCGGGAGCGCGTTGGTTGCCGTCTCGGACGTGAACGCCGAGGCGGCCCGGGCATTGGCAGCGACCTACGGGGCCGAGGTGCGGTCGAACGAGGCGATCCTGGCGGACGACAGCATCGACGCGGTGCTGATCGCCACATCGACCGATACCCATTCCGACCTGATCGAAGCCGCCACGGCCGCCGGCAAGGCGGTGCTCTGCGAAAAACCGGTCGATCTGTCGCTGACCCGGGCCCGGGCCTGCCTGGCCACGACCGAAGCCGCCGGCAAGCCGGTAATGATCGGCTTCAACCGCCGCTTCGACCCAAATTTCGCCGGCCTGAAGGCTGCGCTCGAAGCGGGTGAGATCGGCAAGCCGGAACTCCTCTCGATCACCTCCTTCGACCCCTCCCCGCCGCCGGTCGCCTACGTCAAGGTCTCGGGCGGGCTGTTCCGCGACATGATGATCCACGATTTCGACATGGCCGCCTTCGTGATGGGTGCGGCCCCGGTGACCGTATCGGCGGTCGGCAGTTCGATCGTCGATCCGGAGATCGGCGCGCAGGGCGACGTCGATACGGCCGTGGTCACCATGACCTACGCCGACGGTCGGATCGCGGTGATCAAGAACAGCCGCCGCGCCGCCTATGGATACGACCAGCGGGTCGAACTTCTGGGATCCGAGGGCCTGCTGCAGGCCGGCAACGTCGTGGAAAACACCATGGTCAAATCCACCGCGGCCGGCGTCGTCTCGGCGAAACCCGAGCATTTCTTCCTCGAACGCTACGCAAAGGCCTATGTGGCCGAATGGGCGGCTTTCGTGGAGGCCGTTTCGCAGCGGACCGACTTCCCGGTCACCCTGCAGGACGGCGTCAATGCCCTTGCGGTCGCTGAAGCCGCGACCGCCTCGGCCCGGACCGGTCAACCGGTCACGGTGGACGCCTGAGCCCGGGCCCTGCACCGGTCGGAGTGGACGGGCGCAGGGTCTGACCCATCGCCCCGCGCGCCGTGCATCGGGGCGGCACGACAGCGCCGACCGTACCCCACTTCGCGGCTGGATGGCACGATGATATTTGCAATGCAACATACTGTTCGCCAAAGGTTATCCATTCGCCCATACGTGGACGAGTCCGATCGTCGCGCCGGATCGGGCGGCCGGTTTCCGGGTCCGCGCTGGCGAGAAAGGACGGATTGATGAGCAAGTTGCTTGACGTGATCACGATTGGCCGTGCCGGGGTTGATCTTTACGGGTCTCAGGTTGGGGGCCGGTTGGAGGAGATGGGGTCGTTCGAGAAGTACATCGGGGGATCGCCGACGAACATGGCGTGCGGGACGGCGCGGCTGGGGTTGAAGTCGGCGCTGATCAGCCGGGTTGGCGACGAGCACATGGGGCGGTTCATCCGCGAGCGGCTTGTGGCGGAGGGGGTGGATGTGCGCGGGGTGAAGACCGACCCTGAGCGTCTGACGGCGCTGGTGATCCTCGGGATCCGCGACCAGGAGAGCTTTCCGCTGATTTTCTTTCGCGAGAATTGCGCCGACATGGCGCTCAGCGAGGCCGACATCGACGAAGGTTTCATTGCCGAGGCGCGGGCGGTGGTGGCGACGGGGACGCATCTGAGCCATGTCCGGACCGAGGCGGCGGTGCTGAAGGCGCTCACGCTTGCCCGCAAGCACGGGGGCCAGACGGCGCTCGACATCGACTACCGGCCGAACCTCTGGGGGGTGGCGGGGCACGGCGCGGGCGAGAGCCGGTTCGTCGCCAGCCAGAAGGTGACGGCGAAGCTGCAAAGCACCTTGCACCATTTCGACCTGATCGTCGGCACCGAGGAGGAGTTTCACATCGCCGGCGGCACCACCGACACGATCGCGGCGCTGCGGGCGGTGCGCGGGGTGAGCGCGGCGACGCTGGTGTGCAAGCGCGGGCCGATGGGGGCGGTGGCGTTTACCGGCGAGATCCCCGACAGCCTCGACGCGGGCGAGGCGGGCCCCGGCTTTGCGATCGAGGTGTTCAACGTGCTGGGGGCGGGCGACGGGTTCATGTCCGGGCTCATCAAGGGCTGGCTCGACGGCGAGCCGGGTCGGACGGATTGGCCGAAGGCGCTCACTTACGCCAATGCCTGCGGCGCGCTCGCGGTCAGCCGCCACGGCTGCACCCCGGCCTATCCGAGCTGGGAGGAGCTTCGGTTCTTCCTCGAGCGCGGCGTGGTGCGGCCCGATCTCAGGAACGACCGGGCGCTCGAACAGGTGCACTGGTCGACCAACCGGCAGAG
>SWCD01005206.1_pt1 | contig 57640 bp, 51 predicted proteins | sample 4693011 | NCBI WGS metagenome assembly SWCD01 (sample SAMN10267278, study PRJNA491770) | bioreactor metagenome | isolation source: DHS bioreactor inoculated with marine | place: Japan: Omine Ridge, Nankai Trough
GCCGGGCCGCCCAGGGAGAGTTCGAATGGCAGGCCATGGCGTGTGTGCCACTCGAGGACCACGTCGGCGATGATCCTCGCATCGTGATCGGCACCCACCTCAGGCTGTCTGTCCGTGGCGGCGCAGATATCGATGCGGTGCAACCACTGGTCGCGGGTGTACACCCGATCGACCAAGTGCCCCATCGTCATGGCGTAGCCGACACCGGACGGGATCTTGAAGCGCCGGACGGGTGCCGGTGTCCTGCGACGCCCTGCCACCGCCTTCGGTGCCACATTGCGCAACTTGTCGATCAGGTCGGTGGGGGAGAGATGAGAGCGGGCATCCACCTGCATGGCATTGATGCCGTCGATGAGCTCTGCGTCCATCGCCCGGGCGCGTCGTCGACCCCCGATGAGCTGGCGCATGTTCTCCAGGAGGGAGGCGTTCCCCTCGGCAGCTCCCAGCAGGTGAGCGACCATGAGACGCACCGTCCAGTCGTCACACACGGTTTGTGTCTCCCAATCCTCATCGGACAGCGAGTCGAGTAGAACGAATAGGCGCTCGTACTCGGCTGTTGCCAGCTGGGCCATCTCGTTGCGGTCGATGGGTGTGATTGTTGTTACGTCCCTCATGCGTGATCCCTCCCGATCAGGTACATATCGACGGTCTGTTCAACGAGCCGGAGCCAGCGATTCCCTCCCGGATCGTTGGCCACCTGCTGGCCGGCCAGCCCGCTGGTGAGTGCGGTCCACAAGTCAATTGACTCGTCATCACTGATGCCGAGTTGGTCCAGATAACCGCGCATCTGTTCGAAATTTCTGATCGCCGACTCATAGGCCTCTTCCGATGGCCGCCAGCCGGGAATCGAGTGCTGGAAGAGCAGCTGGAACCGGGCGTGGTCTTCATCGCAGAACTCGATGAAGGTGCGGGCAGTCGTGATTAGAGCCGAGCGCATGCCTGCCTCATCGGAGATGTCGGCGAAGCGCTCGGCCAGGGCCGCGTTGCCTTCGATGAACATGGCGTCGTAGATGGCGTCCTTGCCGTCGAAGTATCCATAGAGCGAACTCGCCGCCATGCCGAGGCGTGCGGCCAACTCACGCATTCCGATCTGCCCCAAACCATCGTTGTGAGCGATGTTCCAGGCTGCATTCAGGATCAGCGCCTTGGTTTCGGCTCGTCTTGCCTCGACTCGTGCGGTGGCCATTGAGATCTCCCGTTGCGAACATCGTTCGGTTTTCCGAACATCGTTCGGATATTGGCAGGTTCACGCAAGATGTCAAGGGGTCGTCATCAAACGATTCGACCCCATTAGCCTGATGACTGCGATCGACACGGAGAGTGGCATGGACATTGCAGGTGCGTCGGCGATCATCACGGGCGGGGCCTCGGGCCTCGGGGCGGCGACCGCGAGACGGCTGGCCGTCGCGGGCGTCAGAGTCGTGGTTGTGGATCTCCAGGACGATCTTGGCGACGCGGTTGCGGACCAAGTCAACGGCGCATATATCCACGCCGATGTCACCGACGGAGACCAGGTACAAGCCGCCGTCGATGCTTCGGTCGAGATGGGCCCGCTTCGCATCCTCGTCAATTGTGCCGGGGTAGGAACGCCGGCGCGAACCCTCGATCGAGACGGTGAGCCTCACGAGCTCGGCCTGTTCGAGAAGGTTATTGCGATCAACCTCGTCGGCTCATTCAACTGCATTCGCTTGGCGGCGGCCGCAATGGCTCAGACCGAGCCGATGGAGAGTGGCGAGCGTGGTGCCATCGTCAATACCGCTTCCGTCGCTGCCTTCGACGGTCAGGTGGGCCAGGCCGCTTACTCGGCGTCTAAGGGCGGCATCGTCGGAATGACTCTGCCGATCGCTCGCGATCTTTCCGCAATCGGAGTTCGGGTCAACACGATCGCTCCTGGGATAATGGATACTCCGATGCTCGCCGGGCTGCCGGAGGCCGCCAAGGAGTCGCTGGGTCGGCAAGTGCTCTACCCGAAGCGACTCGGCACTACAGATGAGTTCGCCGAGACGGTCCACTTCCTGATCACCCATTCATACATGAACGGCGAGACCTTGCGAATGGACGGCGGGATCAGGATGGCGCCGAAGTGATCATCGCCTGCTGCTCCGCAGAGGGGCCGGGATGCCGGGATGACGTTCCCGGAGAACATCTCAGCACAGCTTGCCGTGCCCTTCATTTTGAGAGTGTGTACGTCGGCGCAACATGACCTGAACCGACTCGCTCTCGATCATCGAAGATCGGGTGACCAGACATCATCTGCCCGATCATCTAAAGTCTCGCCGATGCCGCTCTACTTGCTCAACACTCGGTGTCAGTTGCCGACTGGGTGTGTATGAAGCCAGTCATCGCCATTTCTGCGCAGACCGCGGTCTCCACGACGAAGTACTACGGAGACCAGAGCCTCACCAGCGTGTACGACCTTTATGTGCGTGCGATCAAGGCGGCAGGAGCCCTTCCCGTCGTTCTTGCCCACAGTGACCCCGCCGATGTACCCGAACTGCTCGAACGTTTTGATGGCCTGGTACTTCCCGGCGGTGGGGACGTCGACCCCGGTACCTACGGAGAGTCGGCGAGCGCCGACACGCTCTACGGGATCCGCCCTGCAGCCGATCTGTTCGAGGTGGCATTGGTGCGAGAGGCCGCCAGGCGGAACCTGCCGGTCCTCGGAATCTGCCGGGGGCTCCAGGTGATGAACGTTGCCTTCGGAGGCACGCTGCATCAGGACCTCCCCGATCATCCCCAGGACCTGGTGGGCCGGGCATTCTCCGGCCACTATCGGACCCGGGTCGAGCCTGGAACCAGGCTCTCTGACATAGTCGACAAGGCTGAGCTGGTCGTGAACTCGCTGCACCACCAGGGTATCAAGGACATCGGTGAAGGGCTCCGGGTCGCGGCAACCGCCACCGACGGAGTGGTCGAATCGATTGAGCCGACTGATCCCACCTGGGATGCACTGGCGGTGCAGTGGCATCCCGAGTGCCTGGCCAAAGACCACGCGACGGCTCTCTTCGAATGGCTGGTCGATGCTGCGGCGCTGCGAATGACCCGGGTCGACGTTCGGCTGTTGACCGAGACCGTCGACGTGATTCCTCCACGGCGGAACGCGGTGGCCGCCTCGTAGGGAGCAAGCAGCCAACCCTGTCCGGACCCGCTAACTTGGCTTTCATGAGCACTCTTCTCGTCAAGCATGCGCAGGTTCTGGCAACGATGGATGACGAGCGGCGCGAGATCGCCGACGGGGGTCTGTTCATCAGGGATGGTTTCATCGAGCAGGTTGGCGCCACCCCCGATCTGCCGGGCACCGCCGACGAGGTTCTCGATCTATCCGGCCACCTCGTCCTGCCCGGGTTCATCAATACCCACCACCACTTCTATCAGACGCTGACCCGGGCCGTCCCGGGTGCGCAGGATGCCGGTCTCTTCGACTGGCTGCGAACGCTGTATCCCATCTGGGCGAGGATGACGGCCGAGCACATCGAGGTTTCGACGAAGCTGGCCCTCGCCGAGCTGGCTCTGAGCGGGTGCACCACCGCATTCGACCATCTCTACCTGTTTCCCAACGATTCCAGGCTTGACGATGAGATTGAGGCTGCCAAGGAGATAGGTCTGCGTCTTCACGCGTCACGGGGTTCGATGTCCCTCGGCGAGAGCGATGGCGGGTTGCCCCCCGACTCAGTAGTTGAGACCGACGCTGCAATCCTGGCCGACACGCAACGACTCGTCGAGACCTACCACGACGGAAACCCCGGGTCGATGACCCAGGTGGTGGTTGCGCCCTGCTCGCCGTTCAGCGTGACCACAGACATCATGAAAGACTCTGCGGCTCTCGCCCGATCACTCGGGGTGACGATGCACACTCACCTGGCGGAGACGATGGACGAGGAGGAGTTCTGCATCGCGACCTATGGACGGCGCCCAATCGAGCTGATGGAGGATCTCGATTGGATGGGTGATGACGTTTGGTTCGCACATAGCGTCTTCATCAACGACGCCGAGATCGGGCGCATGGCCGCGGCCCGCACCGGGGTCGCCCATTGCCCATCTTCGAACATGCGTCTCGCCTCGGGCATCGCCCCGGTTCGCAAGTACCTGGGGGCAGGAGTTCCCACCGGTCTTGGTGTTGATGGCTCGGCCAGTAACGACGGGAGCCACCTACTCGGCGAAGCCAGGATGGCGATGCTGCTGGCCCGGCTCGATGCGGCGCCCAATCAGAGTGGTGGCGACGTCCTGCCCGCACGGACGGCCATCGAAATCGCGACCCGCGGGGGTGCCGAGGTGCTGCGTCGTCCCGATATCGGTTCGCTTGCCGTGGGAATGGCCGGCGACTTCATCGCCATCGATCTCAACCGCCTCGAGTTTGCCGGATCGCTCCACGACCCGGTTGCGGCCTCCATGCTGGTTGCTCCCGTCACCGTGGACTTCAACTTCGTCGGCGGCAAGCCCGTTGTTGTTGCCCGCAACCTGGTCACTACGGAGTTGGAGCCTTTGATCGAGCGCCACAATGAGCTTGCCGCAGCCCTGCTGGATGGCTGAAGGGACCTGATTCAGCTCCGTTTACAATAAGTAAAGAGGAGGTGCCGAGTGGAGATAACCCGTCCCACAAGTCTGAGCGAAGCCCTCGATGCCCGGGCCGACGATCCGGGCGCCGATCTATTGGCGGGAGGCACCGATCTCATGGTCGAGGTCAACTTCGGCCATGCCAGGCCCGAGCATGTCATTGCCCTTCGCCGTGTTGATGAGCTCGCCGAATTCGAAGCCCGGCGTATCGGTGCCGGCGTGACGTGGGCTCACCTGGAGCGGAGCGATCATCGTGCACTGGCTCAGCTTGCCCGTACCGTGGGCTCTCCTCAGATCCGGGCCGCAGGCACCATCGGCGGCAACATCGGGACTTCGAGCCCGGCCGGCGATGGGTTGCCATGGCTGGCGGCGGTAGAGGCGGAGATCGAAGTTGCCTCTAAGGACCGGGGTACGCGCCGCCTGGCATGGGACGACTTCTTCACCGGGGTGAAACGCAACGCCCTCGCCGCCGACGAGGTGATCGTCGCCGCAGTTCTCCCCGAGAACGTCCCCTCCAATCAGCATTTTGCCAAGATCGGGCAGCGCAGCGCCATGGTCATTTCGACGGTATCGGCTTGCGTGCTGCGTGATGATGACGGGTCCGTTCGGGTGGCTCTCGGGTCCGTGGCTCCCACACCAGTGCGAGCCCGCCGGGCCGAGGCGCTCATCGCAGAAAACCCCCAACCGTCCCCGTCGGTCCTCGAGGAGTTTGCCAGGACGGTGTCCGCAGAGGTGAGCCCGATCACCGACCATCGCTCGACGGAGACCTATCGCAGACACGCCGCCGGTGTGCTGGCCCGCCGGCTTCTCGAAAGGTGTCTCGCCTCATGATTGTGACTTTCAACGTCAACGGGGAAACCCGCACCGTCAATATCGCCGGATATGAGAGCCTGCTCACGGTGCTTCGTGAGGAGCTGGGTCTTCCGGGTTCGAAGAACGCATGCGAGCAAGGCGAGTGTGGCTCGTGCTCGGTCGTGTTCGATGGTGCGGTAGTCACCTCCTGCTTGGTGATGGCGGCCGACTGCGAGGGGGCCGAGGTCACCACCGTGGAAGGCATCGGCAGCGACCGTGAGCTGCATGCCGTCCAGCAGGCATTGCTCGACCATGGTGCGGTCCAATGCGGATTCTGCACGCCCGGCTTCGTTGTCACCGCGGCGCACCTGTTCGAGGAAGACCCCCACCCATCGTCCGATGACATCAAAGAGGCACTCTCGGGAAACATCTGCCGATGCACCGGATATGGGGCGATCTCGAGAGCGCTCGAGGCCCTGGCCGAGGAGACATCATGACCACTGCTCCGATCACGAGATCTCGGGTTCGCGGTGGTGTCGGCGAGTCGCCGGCCCGGGTTGACGGGATTCCCAAGGTGACCGGCAACTTCGCATACGCATCCGACCTACACGCAGACGGAATGCTCTGGGCGGCCACACTGCGCAGCCCGCATGCCCGCGCTCGCATCACAAAGCTCAATACCGATCCCGCCCTGGCCGTCGGCGGGGTGGTCACGGTTCTCACCCAGGATGATGTGCCGGGGCGGCCCGGGTTCGGCATGCACGTGCCAGACCAACCGGTTTTTGCCGACGGCGAATGCAACTACTGGGGCGAGCCGATCGCCGTCGTGGTGGCAGCGGATCTCCCAACCGCCAAGCTCGGTATCGCCGCGATCGAGATCGAGTACGAGGTTCTCGAACCATTGACCGACATGGAAGAGGCCGACGCCGCCGACTCGCAGACCCGACGAATGAAGATCAGGCGCGGCGATCGTGACGCCACCGGTGACGTCGTCGTCGAGGGTTACTACGAGGTCGGGCAGCAGGATCAGGCCCCGCTGGGCAACGAAGCCGGCCTGGCCATCCCCGACGGTGCCGGTGGTGTCGATCTGTATGCAGTGTCGCAGTGGGTGCATAGTGACCATTGGCAGATCTACCCGTGTCTCGACATGGAGCCGGAGCAGATCCGCTGTCATCCGGTCGGTATGGGTGGTGCGTTCGGGTCACGTGAAGACGTGAGCATGCACATTCACCTGTGCATGGCCGCGCTCCGCACCGGACGTCCGGTCAAGATGATGTACGACCGAGCTGAGTCGTTTGTCGGGCACGTCCACCGCCATCCGGCACGCATGTGGTACCGCCACGAAGCCGATAACAAGGGCAAGCTCGTCAAGGTGGAGGCCAGGCTGATCCTCGACGGTGGGGCGTATGAATCATCGTCCAACGCGGTGATCGCCAATGCAGCCTATTTCTCGGTGGGTCCCTACACGTGCGACAACGTGTTCGTGGATGCCGTCGCCGTGAAGACGAACAACCCGCCGTCGGGCGCTATGCGCGGCTTTGGTGGAGTGCAGACCGCCTTTGGCCACGAAGCGCAGATGGATCGGCTCGCCGCCGAGGTCGGTATCGATCCTCTGGAGATCCGAAGGATCAACGCCCTCGGCCACGGCGACCCCATGAACACGTCAGGGCAGATCATTGCGGGGTCGCTTCCCACCGCAGAGGTGATCGAGGAGCTGGCGGCAATGCCACTGGTTGAGCCGTTGGACTCCGCGGATCCCCGGCATCTCCCCGGTGGCACGGGGTTGACCACCGAGCCCGGTCAGGTGCGCCGTGGAGTCGGGTACGGCGTGACGATCAAGAACCTGGCGTTTTCTGAAGCGTTCGACGACTACACCGATATACGGATTGTCCTGAGCCCCATCGGGGTCGAGGTCTACACGGCTGCAGCCGAGGTTGGGCAGGGCATGATCACGATTATCCAGCAGCTTGCCCGCGAGGTTTTGCAGATGGAGCAGGTGGCCGTGGTCTGGACCGACACCGGGCAGATTGGCTCAGCCGGGTCAACATCGGCGTCACGCCAGACTCAGATGACCGGTGGGGCTACCTACCAATGTGCGGTTGAGCTGCGTCAGCTCATTCTGGCCGAGTTCAGTGGTGACGATCTGTCCGCAGACGGAGTATGGAAGGATGGGCGGCTAGTCGTCACCCTCGATGAGGTTTGTGGATTGCGGCCCCGCGAGCACGAGATTCGCTATCGGCATCCCGAGACGTTCGCCACCGACGAGAACGGGCAAGGCAACCCCCATCCGGCGTTTGCGGTCGCCGCCCATCGGGCCGTCGTCGACGTTGATCCCGAGCTCGGCTTGGTGCGTGTCGTCCAGATTGACGCTGCCCACGATGTTGGAAAGTTGTTGAATCCGGTGGCTGCACTAGGCCAGATCGAGGGTGGAACGCTGCAGGGGGTCGGTCTTGCCGTTCTCGAAGAGCTTGTGCTCGACAAGGGTGTCATCAAGAACGCCAACTTCACGGACTACCTGCTGCCGACCTTTCTCGATGCGCCTCATGTTGAGGTGCGATGGATCGAGGAGCCGGAGCGCTGGGGTCCGCTTGGCGCCAAGGGCATCGGGGAGCCGCCGACCATCTCCGCGGGACCCGCCGTGGCTGCTGCGATCCGGGATGCTACGGGTGCGGATATCAGCCGGGTTCCCGTGCTGCCGCAGCACATCGTCGGCGTCTAGAGACGGGCTGGATACGAAGGTGACGCGAAGAGAGGACGGTGTGGGTGCCGTCCTCTCTGCTCGCTTCGGGGGGAAACGTTGATATAGATGTTGCCTTGGTGTCTAAACAATTGTTACCGGCTGTTGTCACATCCACCAGGGCCGATATGCCTGCCTGAGCATTCGCCAGGGGAGAAGACAGCGCTCTATGAGGAGCCTATGTGATGTTTGCCGGTGCATGCGCAGGCTGCTCCTCCCTTCTGGGGGCTGATTCGAACGCCGACGCGGCAGCGGGAAGCCGGAGGCAGAAACGACTCCAACCCTCCTCGTACGAATAGGAGAGATCGCCGCCCATGGCTCGCGCCAACTCTCTGGATACGTAGAGGCCCAGACCGATGGACTGGATTTGCGCACTCGGTGCGTGTGCTGACGTGTACGCCTCGAAGATGCGATCTTCCTGACCGGCGGAGATGCCGTCCCCATTGTCTGCAACAACGGTGTCGATCCAGCCCGGCGTTCCGGAGTACTCAATCTGGATGAGCGGACCACCGTATCTCTGTGCGTTTGTCAGGAGGTTGCGAACGATCTGTCGTACCCGTTGGGGATCGGCGACCACGATGCCGGGCTGACCGCTCTGGGTCACGGCAATGCCCACCGAATCGATGGCGCGCTGCACGGCGCGGGCTATCCGCATCTCCTTGATGTGCAAAGCCACCTGTCCGATGTCGCTGCGAGCCGCGACCAGTAGATCTTCGACGATGCAGGTCAGCTCGTCGGTTTGCTCCGCGAGGATCCGAGTCATGGAGTCGCGGTCGGCAACAGAGAAGATTGCGCCGTGATCGTGAAGCTCAGTGGCGATCCCCGCCACTGCGGTCAACGGTGTGCGCAGTTCGTGCGAGACGGCGGCAAGGAAGCGGTCCTTGTCGCGGGCGACCCGCTGATAGCGCGCAGCCCGGCGTCGCTGCTTGCGCCGATCCGCAAGGAGCCAGATCGCCACGGAAAGCAGGCTACCGGTGATGGCGGTCGCTGCTCCCAGCTTCCAGGCAGGTGCCCGTTCGATCTCACTCTTCCCCGCTTCGGTCGGGGCGAGAGCGAGTGACCATGTGGCGCCGGGTACCTCGAGAGCGTGGATGGTGGCTTCACCGAGTGGGACCCGGCGCGGCTCAGAATCCGGAGCGATTACCTCCCAGTGAACATTGGCGAGAATCTGGCTGTCGAGCTCTGCGAGGAGCAGTGGTTCTGCCATCATCGCAATAACCAGGCCCCGACCCGTCCCGCGCTGCGTAGCTACCGGCACTGCAGCGAAGAAGACGCCGTCGACGCTGATGTCATTGACCACTATCTGCGTGAACTGGGAGACCAACTGGCCTCCGCTGTCGAGAGCTCTGGCGATATCGTCTCGCCACGTCTTGCTGGCACCCGCCTCGAGACCGGAGGTCAATCCGGTCACCTCACCAAAGTTCGCACCGAGGGTGCTGAGCACAGGACCGGCGGCGAAGCCCTCCACCGGATAGATAACGGAGCGGCCCTCGAATTCAATGGGATATCGGTTTCCGTTGTCGGTTATCCCGAAGAAGCCTGGCTCTCCGCCCCTGGCCGTGAAATACTCATCGAGGTCCTCCAGGCGGACCTCGGTTGCATAGCCGATCCCGACCGTGTCGGTGGCAGCACCGAGACGGCCGACGTAGCTGGCAAACGACGAATCGTCGGGCTGAGCTTCTTCGACATACGCGGCGATAGCGTCGAGGTTGGCGAATACCCGTTGTAATCGCTCGCCGATGACCTCGGCTGCAATACCGGCCTGCTCGTTGGTCCACTCCTCAGCGGCGATTCGCGCGCGGGAATCTGCCCGGATGACCACTGCCGTTGTGACGACCGCAACCAGGAAGGCGAGTCTCAGGGCGAGGGATCGCGAGGAACGGGTGACTCTGCTCACGGCTTTCCTGTCGGCCGCGATACTGTGCAATTAGGAGTGACGTGGCCGGAAACGCAGGCCGAGAATGGGGCCTGGTGGCTACTGACTGCCGGATACCGCCGACTCTTCCTGCGGCTGGTCGGCGGGGCGATCGGTGATCGCACACTCTGCTGCGGGAAGTTCCAGGAGGAATCTGCTCCACACGCCATCATGGCTGTAGGAGAGGTCTCCGCCCATCGCTCGCGCCAGTGACCGTGACACGTACAGGCCAAGGCCGACTGATCCAGTCTGCGTGCCCGATTGATGGGCCGATTGGTATGGCTCGAACACAAGCCGGCGTTTGCCCGGAGCTATGCCGTCGCCGTTGTCGGCAACCACGACACGAACATGGCTGGTGTTGCTGGACACTTCGATCGATATCTCGGCTCCTCCGTAACGGGTGGCGTTCGTGAGGAGGTTGCGCAGGATCTGGCGAACCCGTTGCGGATCGGCGAGTGCATTAGTCGGATCGCCGCTGAGCGTTGCCTTGGCGCAGCTCGAGCGCATCGCGTTTTCGGCCTCGGCGACCAGATCGACCGGCTGCTGGGTTACTGCGACCTGGGTGATGTCGCTTCGGGCCGCGACCAGCAGGTCTTCGACAATGGCGGTGAGCTCGTCGGTCTCCTCGACGATCATTGAGTGCAGGCTCACCAGCTCCTCGGCATCGAAGCCCAGGGGTCGATCGCGTATCTCGCTGGCCACCCCGGCAACCACCGTGAGAGGAGTCCGCAGCTCGTGGGAGACCGTGGCGAGGAATCGGTCTTTCTCGGCGGCAACGGCTTTCAGCTGTGCGGCTCGCGTTCGCTCGCGGCGGCGGTCGATGAGGAGCCAGAGCAGCACCGCACCGGCGGCCATCATCAAGCCCATTGTCAGGCCGGCAACCCATGGTGAACCCGGCGCAAGAATGGCGAGGGCCGCGTCGGTCGGGGCGACCGCAAGGTGCCACGGGGTATTGGGAAGATCGAGGTCGAAGTACTGCACCGCATCGGACTCGATCCTCTCAGTCGTCTCGCCAATCGGGACGACCTCCCACTGAACGTCATCAAGGACTTGTTTGTCGAGATTCTGTAGAAGCAGCGGCTCGATCATCAGTGCCCCGACCAGGCCCGGGGGCCTGCCATCGGATGGTGTGACCGGCACCGAGATGAAGAACGCACGGCTGATGCTGAGTTGGTCGGTGTCGATTGAGATGAACCCGGAGAGTGCCCTATCTCCAGCACCGTATGCCTGTTCGACCTCACCTCGCCATCCTGGGTCGTAGGCAGCATCGAAGCCGATGCCGAGCTCCGTGAGGCTGAGATCCTCTGTGATCAGCGGCCGGATCTGAGATCCGAAGTAGAAGAGTTGCAGGGGGTAGAAGCTGCTCCGCCCCTCTCTGTTGATCGGGATAGGCAAGGTTGTCTCTTCATCGAGATCGAAGATGTCGTAGAAGTCGCCGATCGCCGCTCGTCTCTCCGCAACATGGCTGTCGATGTCCTCTTTGTCGATCTTGACCAGGTAGGCGATGCCCACAGAGTCGGCGTTGGCGCCGATTCGCTCCACGAACGCCGCAAAGGTCGAGGACGAAGGATCGGACTGTTCGATAAAGGCGGCGATAGCCTCGAGATCGGCGAAGACCGAGTCGAAAACGTCAAGAACCACCGACTGGACGACTTCTGCCTTCTCTCCGGTCCAGGTGTCGATTTCCGAGCGCGAGCGGAAGTCATCGATCGCGGTGCCGGCAATGCCGGACGTGACGACAACGAGAAGGAGCCCAAGCAGCAGGGCTCCGCGTCCGCGGCGTTGACGGTCCATATCGGTAATGTCGGCCTTCCGGCGACGGCATTAACCGACTTATGTCTATCCGGACACCAACGTGCTCGACGCGGCGAGGCGGGCCCGGCCGGCGAAATCCAGTTCCGGCTTGATCATCCACATGAAGGCGAGCCCGCTGAGGGTGGCCAGGATGATTTCTGCCCGTGCAATCGCCTCATCTTGGGTGAGTTCGGGGTGCTCGCGGGCGATGGCGCTCGAGAACCTGGCGACCCGGCGCTGGTGGTGACGCTGCACGCTGTCTCCGAGTGAGCCATTCGTGGCTCCGGAGATGGCGATCTTGAGATAGACCCGGGCGACATCCGGCTGCCCGGTGATGAAGGATATGTATGCCTCGACCAGTTCATTGAAGGAATCGGGGACGTCCTTGGCGGGGTGCGGGTCAACAGCTCGAATGGCGTCCTTGACGACGCGCATCACGGCGTCTTCCTTCGACTCAAAGAGGTTGTAGAAGCTCCCGGCCCGTACCCCGGCGCGGTCGCAGATCGCCTTTAGCGTTGTGCCGTCGAGCCCGACTTCGCCCAACAGCTCGCGCGTAGCTTCAATGATTCGCGCTTCGGTGCGGATACCCGCCTGATACCGAGCCACTCCTGCCCTTCCTTATCTAGTCCCACACTAGCGGGTGATCGACAAACTTAGAGCATTCACTCAAAATAGAGTGTATAGTCAAAATCCGGGTTTCCCGCCGAGTTTGTCGTCGAACAATGGGGTCAGAAATGAGCCACTACAAGACCAACCTGCGAGACATCAAGTTCAACCTCTTTGAGGCATACAACACTCAGGATTACATGGGCGAAGACCCCTTCGCCGACATGGATGAGGACACTGCTCGCCACATGCTCGACGAGATCGGGCGGTTTTCCGTTGATGAGTTTGCCAAGAGCTTCGTTGATGCCGACCGCAACCCGCCGGTCCTCGTCGACGGCGAGATCAAGCTGCCACAGAGTCTCAAGGATTCGCTCGATGCCTACTACGAGGCCGGGTGGGACACAATGTTCCGTCCGCCGGAGCTCGACGGTGTTGCCGCGCCTTTGTCGCTGCGCTGGGCAGTGCAGGAGATCCTCGTCGGGGCCAACCCCACTGCGTTCCTCTTCATCGGGACGCTCATGGCGGTGGTGCTCAACGAAGTCGGCACGCCCGAACAGATCGAACGGTTCGTGAAACCCGCTCTGGAGAACAACTGGGGTGGGACCATGGTGTTGACCGAGCCCGACGCAGGTTCGGACGTAGGGGCAGGAACCACAAAGGCCATCCCGGTTGACGAAGAGGCCGGGATCTATCACATCGAGGGCGTCAAGCGCTTCATCACGTCCGGCGACCACGATGCATTCGAAAACATCATTCATCTGGTTCTGGCCCGGCCGATCGGTGCCGCACCGGGGACCAAAGGCCTGTCGATGTTCGTCGTTCCCAAACTCATGGTGAACGCGGACGGTTCGCTGGGGGAGCGCAACGGCGTCATCGCAACGAATCTCGAAAAGAAGATGGGGATCAAGGGATCCACTACCACCGAGCTCACCTTCGGCATGGAAGACCCATGCGTCGGCTATCTCGTCGGCGACACCCACGATGGCATCCGGCAGATGTTCCGTGTGATCGAGCGTGCTCGCATGCTCATCGGCACCAAGGCGACGGCGACGTTGTCGACCGGGTATCTCAACTCGCTCGAGTACGCCAAGGAGCGTGTCCAGAGCGCAGACCTCACTCAGATGATGGACAAGACGGCGCCCCGGGTCGAGATCATCCGTCATCCAGATGTGCGCCGGATGCTGATGTTGCAGAAGTCGCATGCAGAAGGGCTGCGGGCACTGCTCTACTACACGGCCTGGGTTCAGGATCAGCGGGAGCGTTTCCCCGACGACAACTCGTGGGACAAACGGGAGGACTTCCTGTTGCCACTGGTCAAGGGCTACTCATCGGAGAAGGCATACGAGCTGCTGGCGACATCGCTCCAGGTGTTCGGCGGCTCCGGCTTCACCACGGACTACCCGATCGAGCAGTACATCCGCGATACCAAGATCGACACTCTGTACGAAGGGACGACTGCGATCCAGGCGATGGATCTGTTCTTCCGTAAGATCGCCAGGGACCAGGGGCAGGCCCTGACCGCCCTCGCCGGCGAGGTTCTCGAGATGGTCAAGGGTGGCCCGGAAGAGCTTGCTGTGGAGCGGGAGCTGTTGGGCAAGGCCCTCGATAGCACCCAGGGCCATCTTGGCGTGATGGTCGGCCATCTCATGGGGGCTCAGCAGGATCCGACCGGCCTTTACCGGCTCGGTCTGCACGCCAACAGCCTGCTCGAGAGCGTTTCCGAGGTCACCATCGGATGGCTACTGCTCAAGCACGCCGAGGTCGCACTCCATGCCCTGCCGGATGCGGACGAGCGCGACGCAGCCTTCTACGAAGGCAAGATCGCATCCGCCCGGTTCTTCGCTCGCCATGCCCTGCCCAAGACCCAAATCCGCCGCGTCGCCGCCGAACAAGAAGACGGCGCATTGATGGACCTACCGGACGAGGCCTTCTAGCCCGGCGTCGGTTTAGTGGGGGAAGGTGCCTGCGGGTGCACCGCACCCGCAGGTAGGGGGGTCATTTCGTGAGTTTCCGGGGGCCTTGGTGGCGGTGATCTTTTGCGCGTTACGCTCCTCGCATGGATCTCGATGATTTCGCCAAGGGTGCGGCGGCTTCGCTGCTGACCGATCAGGTCAACGCCAGGACCGGGCTGGCGTACAAGGTTGCGGGTGCGTTTGTCGTCCTTGCTCTCATCGGTGTGCTCTTGATCGACGGTTGGCTGCGCTGGCTGACGATGCTCGTCCTGCTGGCCGGGCTAGCAGCCCTCGCCATTGTCTTCCTGGCCAAACGGCTGGCCACCTCGCTGATCGGCCGACTGGCTTCGCCGGTCGATCTGGCCGATTCCCGGCAGTACTTCAATGCGGCGATTGCCGAGGCTGATCTGCCGACCGGGCCAATTGGCCTGCTCCGGCTGATCTGGCGTCTGCGCAAGGGCGTCGGTCCCGAGGTCAAACGCCTCGGCGAAGTCATCAGCAGGCTGAAGAGCGAGCTCGAGTAGCTTCCTAGACGGAGATCAGCGGGCCGAATACCGAGACCAGTGCGATGCTGACAACGCCGACCGACACCGCGGCGGCGATGCCGACGATGAATGGCTTGAAGCCGAGACCCTTCAGCTGCGTGATAGAAGTGCCCAGGCCAACTGCGGCCATTGCCGTCGCCAGGGTGTACTCGGCGCCGGTGCGTATCGCATGGGTAAGGTCCTTCCAGGTTTCGGCGCCCCACAATCCATATGCCGAGCCCCCGCCGTCGATGCCTGCGTCACCGATCGACCGGACGGCGGCCATGACCAGGAAGCCGATGATGAAGACCGGCATCATGTCCCGAATCCGGGTGCCGGTACCGCTCTCTTCGCCTTCCTTGGCGAGATTCCGGGCGTAGAGATAGGTGATGCCGGGGATCACAACCACCATCAGGACATTCCGTACCAGCTTGGCGACGACGGCGATGTCTGCTGCGCTCGGGGTGGCCGTGATGTTGAACGACTGATCGTAGATGAGCCCGGCACCCGCCACCTGTGCGGTCTCATGGATCGAGGTCCCGAGGAAGAGCCCGGTGTTGACGATGTCGCCGGAGAAGATCAGGTTGCCGAGGAACGGGTAGAGGAGCATGGCGGCGATGCCGAAGATCGTGATGTTGGCCACCGCATAGGCGACCTCCTCTTCCTTGGCTTTGAGTCCTGGAGCGGCGGCGACGATGGCGGTAGCGCCGCAGATTCCGGTGCCGATGGCGATGAGGGTGCCGAGACGATCGGAGAGGCCCAGCCGGCGAGTGGCGGCGATGGCCACGACGAGACCGGTGGCAACCGCACCGACGACGATCGGGATGCCGAAGCCGCCGACTTCGAGCACGTCGGGGAGGCTCAGCCGGATGCCGAGCAGGATGATGCCGAGCCGGAGCAGCTTCTTTAGGGCGAACTGCACCCCCGGGGCGAACCGTGCGTCGAGGCCGATCGTGTTGCGGACCAGCATGCCGAGCACGATTGAGACGAGGATGAAGCTGACCAGGCCATCGAAGCCGAGGGCTGAGTTGGTGATCTCGGCGAGGGCTGCGGCAATGAATACGACAACCAGTGCCAGGGCAACACCGGGGATCAGTTTGGGGATCTGGTCAGCGGTGGTCCCCAGCAGCAGGTTCGCAAAGAACCCCGGCTGTCGGCTGGTCTCTGTCTCGGTCATTGCGTCTCCATAGACGTTGGAACGGGTTCCATTGTTTCACACGCAGAGCGTAGACGAAGAATTGAACGGTCTCAGCGAGTTGGAGGGTTTCTGTGCTCGAGCGCCGTGGCGGCCGCCTCGCGCAGGTCGTCGGGGCGGAACGGCATCTTGACCACTGCATCGACACCCGATTCGAGGATCGCCGCGATCGACTTCTCGCGGGTGTCGGTTGTGATGGCGATGATGGCCGGGCGCTTGGCTCGTGTCAGGAGGCGTTCGATGACGGAGAGGCCAATGGTGAATGGCTGGTAGACGCCGATGATGACGAGGTCCGCTTCGTTGAATCCACCCAGCCGCTGGGGGCTATGCGGCAAGCGCTGGGAATCAAACTCGGCTTCGTAATCACGGAAGCATGTCTCGATGAGACGGCGCAGGACAGTCGAGTCCTCAATTATCAGCACACGCATCTGATATTCCATCCGTGGAGCATGACACTCACTTTGTGTCTCTAGTTCCCCCAAGAAAGCACACCCCGCTATATCCGCTAAATCGAATATGTACACACTGCCCCAAAAGCAGGCAAAGTGTACCGATCTGCTGGTCATTTGTCTGAGAATGGAAAGTACCGTGAGATATCGCTGAAAGAGAGTAGAGGAATCGTGGACATTTGTGCAGTACTCTTGCATTCATGAATAACTACGACTTCGTTGTCGGCCTGCGGGCCTTGCGCGACTACCGGGACGCCGAGATCTCTTCCGAGGACATGGCCGCCATCCTCGAGGCGGCCCGCTGGACGGGCTCGTCGAAGAACCTGCAGAACTGGGCATTCGTAGTCATCCAGGACAAAGCTCAGCTCAGCCGGCTTGCCGATTGCGGTACCTACACCGACCCGGTGCGCAACTCGGCGGCGACCATCGTCATCGTGGAGGAGGCCGGAGGCTACGAATTCGATTCCGGCCGCGTGGCGCAGAACATCATGCTGGCGGCCGCCGCCATCGGCGTTGCCTCCTGTCCTATCACCCTCCACCGTAAGGAGGCGGCCGCCGAGATGCTCGGCCTCACCGACGGCCGCACCTGCCACTACGCGGTCACGCTCGGCTATCCGACCGACACTGCCGCCCCGCGTATGAAGGGCGGCCGTAAGCCGCTCGACGAACTGGTGCACTGGGAAACCTACTGAGCCTTCGCTAGCTGCGGCCGTCCCCCGGCAACCCCCGGTTTGGCCGACGATGAGCTACCCACGTCTCCATCTGTATGTATAATTAACGATGCATAGCGTATAAAACAAGCTGATATCAAGATATAGGCGATAGGAACGGTGGTAACTCTGTGTGGCGGCTGTTGCCAGCCGTTGGTAGCCTTGCCCAGGTTTTGGGGATCAGGGAGGAATGGTGACTGACCTTGATTATGGGGCCGAACCGGCGGGACCAACCCGCCAAACCGTAGGCCGCAGCATGCTCAGCCGTATCAAGCTCGGGCATATCGTGATGGTGCTCGCAGCGCTCTTTGCACTGGTGCTGAACCTGGCGGTTCTCCAGGGAAATGAAGCAACCGTCGAAGTTGCCGTTGCAGCTGAGGACATCAGAGCGGGTACTGCGCTCACGTCGCTGCACCTCGAGCCGGTGACCGTACCGGCCGACGATGTGTTGACGTCACGGTTTCTGCCGGCCACCGCTATCGAGTCGGTAGGGGGCAAACTCGCACTTCGGCCCATCGCTGCAGGAGAGCCGATCCTCGAGTCAGATCTTCTCGTCGTGGAGAACCGAGACGGATTGCGGGCCATGAGTATCCCGATTGAGCAGAGCAGGGCGGTATCCGGGGCGCTCGCCCGGGGTGATGTCGTAGATGTCATCCTCGTCGAGAACGGGCTCGCGACGTATGTCGCAACGGGCGTCGAGGTGCTCGACGTGCCCAGCACCGACACGAACGTACTTGGGGCTCGTTCCGGATACGCACCGACGGTTGCCGTCGATTCGACTCAGGCACTTCGGATTGCCGCAGCTCTCGACACCGGTGACGTCCACATTGTTCGGTCTACCGGCGCACGGGCCCCTGAGTTGGACCAGGCGCCCGCAGTCGGCATCCGGTCAGAAGGCGTCCCGGGATGACTGCACGATCGGCAAAGCAGCATGAGCCTGCAGTTGCGGTTGGGTCGTCGCAGCGGCCATGGGTTGCCGAGTTGATGAGCTACGCGCAGGACCATGCCGGCGTTCGAGTTGTTGGGACGGTTCTGTCGAGCCGTGAGGCGGTTGAACAGGCATACGACGTGCTACTCATCGACGATACGACTTCGTACCTCACCAAGCGGCTCATCGACAAGGTGCAACTCCAGCGACGAGTGGTAATCGGGGTCTTCGAATCGACCCGTGGTGACACCGGCAGGACGAAGCTCCTCGAGATGGGCGTTGACGCCGTGATCGATGCTGACTCTTCCCCCAAGGAGTTCATGTCCCGGATCAGATATGTCGCTGAGCAACGGCTCGTCGACCGCGACTTCGCCGACATCGTCGCCGACGAACCTCACCCCGGGATCGAACGTGTCGCGCCGATCTCCCCACAAGAAGATCGAAGCCCGTCGGGCAAGTTCATCATCGTCGTCAGCGGTTCGAACGGAGTGACCGAGGTGTCGGTCGGCCTGGCATCAGAGATGGTGCGTCTCGGGATGAAGGTCGTGATCATCGATCTGGACACAATCGAGCCGACGCTCGCCCAGCGGCTGGCCATCGAGTTGTCCCCGAACGTGCTGACCGCTATCGAAGCATTGCGCCATGCCGGGGTGATTGATGGCGCTGTTGTAGCCCACGGCGCGGGATTCAATGTCCTGAGCGGAATGCCGAGCCCACGCGAATGGGAAGCATGCCCACCCGACGACGCGGCCGATCTCGTGTCTGAGCTCGGCACAGAGCACGACTGTGTGATCGTGCGTGTCGACCGGCAACTAGAGGATCTCGCACCCTTTGGAGTGAGATCGGGCCGGTTTGGCGTTGCCCGCCGCATGGTCGCCGATGCCGATCACCTGATTGTCGTAGGGGACCCGTCTCCCACGGGTGTCACCGCGGTGCTGTCGTGGATCGGCGAAGCGCGTGGCCTCAGCGGTGCGCCGATTCATGTCGTACTCAACCACTGCGGCCGCAGTCTGTATCAGCGCGGTGAGATTGCCGAAGAGATCGCCAGGACATTCAATGCTGGCTCGCTGGTGTTTGCCCCCGAGGAACACAGGGTGCGGAAGGCTTCTTGGCAAGGCGAGGTCCCTGATCCCGGCCGTTTCAGCCGTTCTCTCCAACCGATTGCTGCCCGGGTCAAGGAGGCAGTGTCGGAGGCACCTGGGGTTTCTCGGTGAGTACACACTCCAGTGCATATGAGAAGCTGCGATCCAGGGCTGCGGAGCGTATCGAGGATCGAAAACATGATGCGGAAACGAATCCCGCCGGGGTGCGATCGGCGATTGCCGAAGTCGTCGAGGAGTATCAGGCGACGGCCCACCGGGGCATCAACGAGCCGCTGCGTGACCCCGGCGATATGGAACGACGCATCTGGCAGGCCGTCGCCGGGTTCGGTCCGTTGACCGAGTTGTTCGAGAACCCCCACGTCGAGGAGATATTCATCGAGGGCCCGCGGATTTCTTTCATCGATGGCTCCGGACGGCTGCAGGCCCACATTGTCTCTACGACCGAGGCGGAGCTGCGTCAGGTCATCGATCGATTGCTGGCCGGTACAAATCGGCGATTGGACAGTGCCAACGCCATCGAACAAGCTCATGTGCTCAACGGAACGGCACGACTTACCGCCGTGGTGCCTCCCGTATCCGCACGCCTGTCTGCGACGTTGCGCAAGTACACCGTTGCGGATGAGACGCTCGGCTCGATGATCGAGCTCGATTCGGTGAGTAGGCGGGCCGCAGCCTTTCTCTGGGCGGCCGCGCAGGCGAACACATCGATCCTTTTCTCGGGAGCCACGGGTGCGGGCAAGACCACGCTCATGAGCGCCTGGCTTCGAGCTGTTCCCAACGACCAGTGCATCCGGATTGTGGAGGAGGTGCGAGAGCTGCACATTCCGCTACCTCCGCATTCGAGCTATTACGAGGCGTCGCCGGTTTCGCTTCACGGAGATCGCAGGTTCAGTCTGCGCGATCTGGTGAAGGTGTGCCTGGCGCAACGTGTCGACCTGCTGTGTGTCGGAGAGGTTCGAGGCGCTGAAGCATTTGAACTGACCCGGGCAGTCAATGCAGGTTGCGGCTTCGCCTGCACGGTGCATGCCAACTCGGCACGTGACGCACTGGCCGCGATCGTCAATGCGGCAATCATGGCAGGTGAGAACGTAACGGAATCGGTCGTGCGCAGGGTCTTTGCGAACTCGATCGACTTCGTAGTCCATCTCGACCGCGACATGCGGCGGCAGGAGGACGCTGGGCACGGTCTACGCCGGCAGGTTCGGGAGATCCTTGCAGTCACTCCGTCTCTAGCCTCCGACGACTTCACAACCGAACCGATCTTCGTTCGCGAGTACCTGGGGGAGACCATGGGTTGGACGGGCGCATTCCCACCGGAGGGTCTCGTTGACCGCATCGACCGATCACTTCCAGACGGGGGCTCGCTGCAAGGGATTCTCAATGGTGATTGGAGCCCCGACCTATGAGATTCTTCGCAGCGCTGATGACCGGAGCGGCGGTGTACCTCCTCGTTGGCTACCTGTCGGGCAACGCCCCCAATCTGACCACCCGGACCAAATCTCGGCCGCAGACATCTTCGCGGCAGCTTTGGCTCATCCAGGCAGGCTCAGATCTGAGCCCGCGTCAGTTCTGGGCCGGGTCCGTTTTCTCCGGGGTGGTCGGTCTTCTCCTCCTGTGGCTCGCGGTCGGAACGTGGTGGGTCGCGCTGATTCCGTCCGTCGCAATTGCGTTCCTTCCCTATGGCTACTTCACCCGGCAGCGAGTACGGCGGCTTGAAGCCGTGCAGAAATCATGGCCGGACGGGCTGCGGGAGGTCCTTGCTCACGTGAACTCCGGAGCCACCCTCACCGCTGCGGTCGAGTCGCTGGCAACCCGTGGACCCGAGGCCCTGCAGGAGGCCTTTGCCAGATTCCCGGCGCAATCGAGAATGCTCGGCGTCGTTCCCTCCCTCGAGATCGTCAAGGAGGAGCTTTCGGACCCGGCATCCGACAAGGTGATAGAGGTCCTGATCCTGGCTCATCAGTACGGCGGGGACAGCCTGCAAACCGTGCTGCGTGATCTCATCGAGACGATGACTGCAGACGAGTTGACGGCCGAGCAGATTCGCACTGCCGGCTTCGAACAGCGCCTCGAGGGGTTGGTCGTGGCGCTGGCGCCGTGGCTGATTCTTCTGTTTCTCGCAACCGTCCCCGCAACGTATCGCGAGTTCTATCGGAGTAGTACCGGTCGGTTCATAGTCATCGTCGCCGGTGTGTGGGCTGCGTTCGGCTGGTTCCTGATGCGAGTGATCTCGCGGCCGCTCGAGGAGATTCGAGTCTTCGGTGGTGGGTCGACCATCGGCGTTGACAAAGGTGTGCGCTCATGAGCCTGTCAACGCTGGAACTCCTTGCGCTGGGTTCTTCGATTGCATTTGCGGTTGCGGCCGCCTGGGTTCTAGTTCGGCCCTATCGCAGCCTCGCCGGGAGGGTCCGGCCGTACGCAACGATTGCCCGGGTGAGGCTCACCCGCCCTGCGGACGTGCGCGGGTCTGCTCTGGCAGGACCGACGTTCGGCGATGCCACGATGCGCCGCCTGTTCGGCCCGATGATCGACCGGGTGATCCAAGGTTTCGGCCGGCTCGTCGCAACGTCGAACACCGAGAGGCTCGGTCTGCGGCTCCGACAGGCTGGGCTGTACCCCGATCTGGCAGCAAGAGGCCGGGTTCAGGAGTTTCGGGTTCGCTCGTTGGTCAGGTCACTGAGTTGGTCTGGGAGCCTCGGGTTTCTCGGGCTGCTCATCTCGGGTCCCGTCTACATGATCCTGTTTGCGGCACTCGGCTTTCTCTATGGAGTGCTCAATGCCAGAGCCCGTATCGACAAGGCGGTGTCGACGCGCCGGGAACGTCTCCGCGGTGAGCTCTACACGATCAATCAGCTCATTGCTATGCGGACTCGAGTGGGGGGCGGTGTCGCGGACGCCATCCGCCACGTCGTGATCCGCGGCAATGGCGCGCTCATCGACGAACTTGCCGAGGTGCTCCGTTTGCACGAAACCGGCGTTGCGTTATCCGAAGCACTCAACCGAGCGGCCGCGTTGACCCCGGAGCCCGCGGCCGCCCGAACCTATGCCGTATTGGCGACAGCCCAGGATCGAGGCGCCGATCTCGGTGAAGCGCTGTTGGATCTCAGCAAGGATCTACGAGCCGCGCGACGCGAAGAATTGCAGCGCGCGGCATCGAAGCGACGGCTGCTAATGGTGATTCCAATTGTTGTGGTCTTGGCTCCGATCGTCCTGTTGTTCATCGGCGGGCCGATCCCGCAGATCATCTTCGGAGGCATGTAACTGGAATGGAGAAGGAAATGAATCTGATGTGGATGTACGTCCGAACCGTGTTCGAAGACGTTCGTCGCGGCGAGAGGGGTGCCGTCGAGAGTGCTCAGATCTTCGCCTGGATCGTTGTCACGGTGATCGCCATCATGGCGCTGGGAGCGATGATGCAAGCTCTCGGGGTCGATGTGATCAACTGGGTGCGGACGCAGATCGGACTCTGAGTCGGGCCATGGTGCGTCGATCGCGGGCTCAACTTCGAGTCGACGAGAGGGGTCTTACTTCGGTCGGCATCTTGCTTGCGGTTGCATTCACATTGGTGGTTGCAGTTGCAGTTATCAACCTGTTCCTCTTCCTATACGGTCAAGGTGCCGCCCGTGCTGCCATCGACGAGGGGGTTCGCGCCGGCTCGCGAGTAGCCGCAGGTGTGGCCGTGTGCGAGCAGCGTGCCGGCGAGGCGTTGGATGGACTCATGCCAGGTCCTCTCGGAGACGGCGTGGTCATTGAGTGCCTAGCGTCGGGGGGAGAGCTCGTTGCAGTGGCGGATGTGACACTCAACAGCCCGCTACCTGGCGTGCCCTCTTGGTCGTTCCGGATGGAGGCGAGAGCGATCCAGGAGACCGGGGAATGAGGCGCAACCTCCGGCGGATTACCGCAGAGGAGACCGGTGCGGCATATGCGGCGGTCGAAATGATCCTCGTACTCGGTGTGATCCTATTGCCACTGCTGGCGGGACTTGCCCAGATCCCGCGTTGGGTCGATGCAAGATCGACGGCGGACCTTGCCGCGCAGGAGGCTGCCCGAGAGATGGTCTTGGCGGATTCCTGGGATGAAGGGCGATTAGGGGCAGAGTCCGTGGTGGCGATGGTTGTTGAGAATCGCGGCATGGATGTTGGGGTCGTCGAGGGAGTCTCGCTTACCGGAGATCTGATTCGCGGCGGCACAATTGTGGCCACGGTCACGATAAGGGTGCCCCCGGTTGTTCTTCCCGGCTTTGGGCCCGTGGGAGGGACGATCAGCCTCTCTCGATCCGCCACCGAGCGAGTCGATGACTATCGCCAGATCGGTGATTGACAGACGATCGCACTGATAGGCAACATTGACCTGCGCATAAGTGCATATGATGGTCCGAAGATCGCTTGGAGGAGCATGTGTTGATCGAGCGTGTTGTGGTTACCGGGGGAAGCGGCAAGGCGGGTCGAGCGGTTGTCACCGACCTCCAGGGTCAGGGGTACGACGTCATCAACGTTGATGTGGCCGCGTCGGCGCATCCCGACGACCCAACCCGGGTCGCCGACCTAACCGATTTGGGGCAGGCGATCGAAGTTCTACGCGGCGCCGATGCGGTGGTGCATCTGGCGGCGATTCCTGCACCCAACATCGTGCCGAAAGGCGAGACCTTCCGCATCAACATGATGTCGACCTACAACGTTTTCTCGGCGGCTGAGCTGCACGGTCTCAAGAAGGTGGTGTGGGCATCGTCGGAGACACTGATCGGCATCCCCTTCGACAGGGAGAAACCACGGTATGCCCCGATCGATGAAGACCATCCCCGGCTGCCCGAGTTTCACTACGCCCTGTCCAAACTGGCTGGTGAGGTGATCGCAGAGCAGTTCAACCGGTGGTCCGGCATCCCGTTCGTGTCGCTGCGTATCTCCAACATCATGGAGGAGCACGAGTACGCCGAGCGGTTCCCGGGCTTCTGGGACGACCCCACCGTGCGCTCGTGGAACCTATGGGGATACGTCGATGCCCGCGATGTTGCCCAGGCGGTGCGTCGCTCGTTGGCTGCAGATATCGCCGGCTGTGAGCCGTTCCTGGTTGCGGCCAACGACACATGCATGACCCGCGACAGCGCTGATCTGATGGCAGAGGTCTTTCCCGATGTCCCCGTTCGCCCGGTGTTCGGAACCCAGACGCTGCTGTCCATCGACAAGGCACGCGAGATGCTCGGCTACGAGCCGCAGCATTCGTGGCGGGACTACGTATCGGCCGACTAGGTCCGGGGGCTAGATAGCGCTGCTACTTGCCGTAGCCCTGGCTGAGCCCTTCGATGAACTGTCTCGAGAACAGGGTGAAGAGAGCGATCAGCGGAACAGCTCCTAGCGTCAAGGCGGCGAGCAGAGCCGGGTAATCGTTGAGGAACTGCCCGACGAATTGCTGGACGCCGAGGGTCACGGTCTGATTCCCCTTCGAAGGGGCCAGGATCAGGGGGAACCAGAGATCGTTCCAAACCGGCAACATCGTCAGCGCGGCAACGGCGGCAAGACCCGGCTTGACGAGGGGGAGGGCGATTGAGAGAGTCCGGAACTCTCCCGCCCCATCAACCCGTGCTGCCTCCTTCAGGTCAGAAGGCACGGCGCGGAAGTAGGTGGCCATCAGTGTCACTGCTATCGGGATGCTCATCGCCGTGTAGACGAGAACCAGAGCGCTGAGGGTGTCCATGAGATTCCAGGCAATCATCGTTTGGATGATCGGAATCGTGCCGAGCCGGATGGGCAGCATGATGCCGACGACGAACAGCCCACTGATGATCGGGGCCAGCCGTACCCGGTACTCGACGATGGCGAAGGCGGCCAGGGTGGAGAAGATGACCGTCAAGCCGGTCGTGGCAACAGTCACGATCAGGCTGTTGCGGTAGTTGACCACGAAGTTGCCCCGGGAGAACACACGCCCGTAGCCGTCCAGGCTGAAGGTCTCCGCCGTCGGCAGATCGAAGGGACCACCGAAGATCGCCGGTGTGGTCTTCAACGAGTTGATGATGACTACCAGCACCGGGCCGATGGCGAGGAGCACGAACAGGATCAGCAAACCGTGGACGATGATGCGGTCGGCGGTCCATGGTCTACGGACCCGGGGTTGTCGCGTTCTCGGTTGTCTGAGGGCGATGCTCATCGTTGTTTCCTAAGCCTCATACGTGGTCAAGCGACGTTGGACCAGCCAGAAGTAGATGGCGGTCACGACCAACACGGTCAAGAAGATCACTGTGGCGACCGTCGCTCCGAGATCGAGATCGGCGACCTGGCCGCTCGAGCCGAAGAAGGTGCGGTAGAAGAGAGTGCCAAGGATGTCCGTGCTGTAGTTGGGTCCCGGCGCCGAGCCGTTCAACGCAAACACGAGGTCAAACCCGTTGAAGGTCCAGATGTAGGTCAAAATTGCGATCAGGCCGAATTGCGGAGCGATCAGCGGGAACTTCACCCGCCAGAAGGCCTTCCAGCTGTTGGCCCCATCGATTCGGGAAGCCTCGATGACGTCGTTGGGGACTGCGAGCAGCGCACTGTAGAGAAACACCATTGGTATACCGACGTATTGCCAGACCGACATCAACGAGATCGTGGACAGCGCCGTCGATTCGGTCCCGAGGAGGGGAAAGTCGACGAGCCCCCACAGCGGATTGATGATCAGGCGCCAGATGAAGCCGACGATTACAACCGAGAGGGTGGCGGGGATGAAGAGGAGGGTGCGGTAGATGCCTTCGGACTTTCCCAACGCGCCCGATGTCAGGAGTGCGGCCAGCAGTAGCCCCATCGGGACCTCGACGATGAGGTGGATGGCGAAGTACTGCGTGTTGTTGATCAGTGCGTTCCAGAACCGTTCGCTCGTCGTGGGATGAGTGAAGAGCTCCTTGTAGTTGGCCAATCCGACGAACACATCCCCGGAGCCGCCGTCGGTGTCGAAGAAGCTCATGAAGATCGACTTCCCAAGCGGGAATACGGCGAATGTGATGTAGATGGCCAGCGCCGGCAGAACGAATAGAAGGAGGTTCCGGCGGGCAACTGCGGGGCGAATCACTCAGGTGACCTCATTGTTGGAAGTGGCATCGTAAAGGGAAGAGGGGGAAGGCCCCGCATCCCGGGTGTTGCAACCGGGATGCGGGGTGCTCGGGCTAGGGCATCTGCGGTTCGTACCAGGACTCGAGCCCGGCTTGAAGCTCCGCAGCCACGTCGGCGGGTGACGTGTCATCAGAGATGTACATCACCTGGAGCATGCGCCAGAACTCATCGTCGAGCGGTGGCGTTCCGGCACTGAGCCGGTCAAGCGCCAAGCGCGGGGTGAGCAGGGCATCGGTCTTCAGGTCGGCGAACGCCTGGGCGAGTCCATTCTCATAAGGGACTGACTCGAGGCTCATGGCGAAGAAGCCCGGCGCCGCGTTTACGTACAACTCCTGGAACTCGGTCTCTGCAACCCAGTTGAGGAAGACCTTGGCGGCATCCTTGTTCTCACTTGCGGAGTTGATTCCAATCGCCATGTCCGGCATCTCTTGGAGATAGCGCTGGTCGCCGGCGTTGGGGACCGGGGGCCCAAACACGCCAACATTGAGTCCGGTTGAAGTCACCTGGTTGATGTTCCACGACCCATCGGGAAGGATCGCGGCTTGGCCGAGTGTGAACAGCTGGGTCATGTCGGCGTACTGAAGGCTGGCCTGGCCGCTCGGCAGGAATGGCTTCCAAGCCTCGAGGGCGGCGATGGCTTCGACGAACTCCGGATCGGTCACCTTCTTGGTGCCGTCGATGAGGCCGAGCCTGCCTTCCTCTCCATTCCAGTATGCCGGGCCAATGCTGTAGAGGCCGTTGTAGGCGAGTTGCCAAGCTTCCGCAGAACCGAGAGCGAGTGGGGAGTAGTTGCCGTCGTCCTGGATCGCCTGAAGAACGGCGATGAACTCGTCGGCCGTTGTCGGAATCTCGAGGCCCAGCTCGTCAAAGATGTCGACGTTGTAATAGAAGCCCGCCAGCACCGCAGCTACGGGGAGGCAATACGTTGCATCGTCCGCCCCGGTCCACGCCGCCTGCGACGTCGCATCAAAGTTATTCAGACCCTCCAATCCGGTGAGTACATCGAAATAGCCACGACTGATCCATTCCCTGTTGACGTCGAATGGTCTACAGGTAATGAGGTCGGGTCCGGTCCCACCTTCGATCTGCGATTGAATCGCAGCGTTGTATTCGTTCGTATTGATCGGAGCAAACTCGACCTTGATGTCGGGGTGCTTTGCCTCGAACGCGGGGAGCACAGTGTCCTCCCAGACCGCGATGTCCTCGGTCCGCCAGCTGGCGAGCGTCAGGGTCACCGGCTCGCTGGACGGTGCAGCAGTGTCCCCGGCAGCGGCTGTGGTGTCGCTTGCCGAATCATCTCCTCCACAGGCCGCGAGCAGCACGGTAAGCACCGCTAAGGCGGTCACCCATATCGGTGCTCTTCTCGATCGCATTTGATCTCCTCTCTCAGGATCGTGGCTCATGTGAGTCTCCATCGGTGTGCCATTGGCTCGGTTAGCATATCTCATCATACAAATGGTAGCAAGAGGTATTCTAGATAGAAATGCCTGGTCAAGATTTGACATATGAGGTATGGTGTGGTCTGCAACCTCAACAACGGCTCGAAGGAGGGCAGATGATCGGTGTAGGAATGCTTGGTTCGGGCTTCATCGGTGAGACGTACGCCGAATCCCTGTTGGACGTGCGAAATGCCGAGCTAGTTGCCAACTACTCCCGCAACCTGGAGAAGGCAGCAGCATTTGCCGACAAGTGGGGGCCGACCATCAAGCCGTACGACGAGATGAGCGCTCTTTGCGGCGATCCCGCGGTCGACCTGGTTGTTGTCGCTTTGCCCAACGAAGTCCACCTCGACGCCGTCCGCATTGTTGCCGAACACGGCAAGGCGGTCGTCTGCACGAAACCGCTCGCCCGCACCGCTGCGGAAGCGCAGGAGATGTTGGACATTGTTCGTGAAGCTGGCGTCTGGCATGGCTACGCAGAGAGTTCCGTCTTCTCGCCGAACATCGCCAAGGCCTATCAGATGGTCACCTCCGGAGGTATCGGGGATCTGCTCACCATGCGGGCTCGAGAAGCACACTCCGGTCCCCACGCCGCCCACTTCTGGGACGCCGATACGGCAGGTGGGGGAGCCCTTCTCGACATGGGCTGCCACACAGTTGAGTCGGCCCGCCACTTCTTCGGTAAAGACAATCCGATTGTGGAGGTATTCGCCTGGGGGGCCACCCTTGCGCACGCCGACAAGACGACCGGCGAAGACACCGCCGTTGCCTTGCTGAAGTTTGCGGGCGGCCAGCTGGCCACCATCGAATCCTCCTGGATCGAAAAAGGCGGGATGCAACTGCGCCACGAGCTGGTGGGGTCAAATGGCCGCATCGTCACCGATACCTCGGTGAGCCCGGTGTGGGGGTTCATCGAGAGGCCCGTCGGCTACCTGGTCGAGAAGGCAGACGCGGACACCGGCTGGGTATACCCGGTTCCTGAGGAAGCCCGGGCCTATGGTTTCTCCCAGGAGATGCGTCACTTCGCCGATACCTTTGCGAACGGAACCGCCCCGGTCGAGACGTTCGAAGACGGTGTTGTTGTCAACCAGGTCCTTGATGCGTGCTACCGCTCGATGGACAGTGGCGTGTGGGAGAAAGTGGAGTACCAGTCATGAGCGGTCCAGTTGACGTAGGCCCCACCATCGATCCGGATCGGCCGGAACCCCTATGGCGGCAGGCTGCAGATGCAATTCTCCAAGAGATCGCTGCTGGAGTTCTGGAACCAGGGGCTCGCCTGCCCGCGGAGCGCGACCTGTGCGCCCGGCTGTCGATCAGCAGGGTGACCCTGCGTCGCTCGCTGCAGAGCCTGGTCGACGACGGGGTGCTGACGTCGTCGCACGGCCGCGGCTGGTATGTCACTCCTGGAATCGCCAAGGAGTTTCCCAATACCCTGGAGTCGTTCAGTGAGACTGCCGCCCGGTTGGGCCTCGAGCCGTCTTCCGATGTGCTGAGGACGGAAATCGCTCCTGCAAGCCTCGACCAAGCGGAGCTGCTCTCCGTAGCTCCGGGGGCGACGCTATTTCATCTCGAGCGGGTGCGTCGTCTCGATCAGGTTCCGGTATCTGTGGACACATCGTTCATGCGGGCCCCGGCCGAATTGGACCTCGGCGAAATCGACTTCAGTCGCGCCTCTCTATTCGGGAGGCTCATCGAGGCAGGAATCGAACTCGCCAGAGCGGAGGCCACAGTTGAGGCGCAAAGCGCCGACGAGGTGCTTGCCGCCCGGCTCGATATCGACGCCGGTTCGCCCATTCTGGTCATGCGGCAGCTCGTGTTTGACACATCGGGTCGTCCGTTTCTGTCCTCGACTATCCGCTACGCCGGCGAGCGGTACCGGCTGCGTACCTCATTCTCGAGGACGGCGCGTCTCGCCGGTGGGCCATCCGCCGACCCAGACGACTCATGAGCGCTACGGCAACCCAACCCTGCCCGATTGAGGGCAATCCCAGGAGAAGCAATTGATGATCGACGAGTACATCCCCTTCGCTGAGGCTCAAGCCTCACAGGCCGATGCTTTGGGACGCACCGCCGTCCTGATCGGCGCTGAAGTCGCGGCGGCGCAGCGCCGCGGTGAGCTCAATGGTGACGGCCCGGTCTTTCTGGGAATAGGTGCGAGCCTCGCCGCCGCCGCTCCCGCGGTGTGGGTACTCAGGACCCGGGGGGTGCACTCGTGGCGATTGAATGCCGGTGAGCATCCGCTGCCGTACCCGGTTTCCCTGCATCCGCTCGTTGGCGTCTCGCAAAGCGGCAAGAGCACCGAAACGCTTGCTGTTCTCAATTCGGTCGACGAGCGATTGCGGATTGCAGTTGTGAACGTGGACCCGTCACCGGTGTCGGAAGCAGCCGACACCAGATTCTCGCTGGGCAATATCCCCGACAGCTACGCATCAACCATCGGCTACACAGCGACAATCATGGGCTTGGCGATGATCGCCGAAGGTTGGAACGGCGGTGCAGTCGATCCGTCGTGGGGGAGGTTCCATGAGGTGTTCCGAAGCTTTGAGGAAACGGTCAAGCGATTCTCCGCGAAGGTCGCACCGGCGCTGAGCAGAGCAGAGTCGGTCGACTGTGTCGGGGCGGGTCCCTCAGTCGGATCCGCGGAAGCAGGTTCTCTCCTGCTGCGCGAGGTGGCCAGGATGCACGCAACCGGGATGAGTTCCCGCCAGTATCTGCACGGGGCCATGGAATCGGCAGGCGGTGGTGCCCACATTCTGTTCGGAGATTCGCGGGAAACCGAGATTGCCCAGACACTGGCCCGCGCCGGCCATCAGACCCTTCTCGTCACGACGACCGATGGTGCGGAGGAGGAGAATCTGTCTGTCCTGCGCCTTCCGACTCTCCCCGCAGCGCAGCGGGCCATTCTCGAGGCGCTTGTGATGCAGACAATCTCTGCAGACACGGCCGCCCAACGCGGACTGCGCCCGGAGGACTTCGTGTTCCACAACTCCGACACGAAGGTCGCCTGAGGAGGAGCAGTCATGACCGCGCCGCTGATAGCACTCGACATAGGTGGGACCAAAGCCCATCTGATCGTTGAGTCGGAAGCGGGCGATCGGCTGGCAGATGTGATCATTCCCAGCAGCGGTTGGGACGCCGAACCGGCGACTCCCGCTGCTCGCTGGATCGTGCAGGCCCTGTCGGAACACCTCAATGAGGTTCCCGCTCTGGCCAGGCTGGCGGTCGGCGCTCAGGGCGTTGACAGTCTGGACACGGCGACGGCACTAGAACGAGAGTTGGCTCGCCTGGGATTCCTGGCTCGAGTTGTGAATGACGCGGCTCTCGTGGTCCCAGCGGCCGGGCTAGGCGCGGGCATCGGCATCATCGCCGGCACGGGTGCGATCGGCGTCGGGGCCGATGCCGAAGGTCGCCCGATGGTGGCCGGAGGGTGGGGGTGGATCCTCGGAGATGAAGGCAGCGCGGTCGGGTTGGTTCGCGAGGCCACCAGGGCTGCGCTACTGGCGAACGACGAGGGCCGTCCCGACGATGGTCTGCTCGGCGCTCTGCTGGATAGTTTCGAGGTTGCAGATGCGGAGCGACTCGCCCGCCGGGTCAACGATGAGCCGACGATCGAGAACTGGGCCCCGCACGCCCCTGCTGTGTTTGCCGCTGCCGACGGAGGCTCGCGCCTGGCGCTGAGCGTGATCCATGACGGCGCCCGCCATCTTGCAGAGCTCGTAAGCCAATTGAGGGGACGGGGTGCGACCGGCGCCGATGTCGTGGCTGCTGGGAGTGTCATCGTCAATCAACCCAGACTGTTCCGGGAGCTCGAGACGCGGGTCGGACAGGAGCATCCAGATCTGACCGTGCGATTGCTGACCCGGACACCTGCTGAGGGTGCGCTCGTCCTGGCGCGCCGCATTCGTCTGCCTGATCCGATGGAGAGCTGAGCGCTCTTCGTGGCGGGATTACGTATCGACTGACTCGGAGGTGCAACCAGCGGCGTTGCCGGTGAGGATCTCGAAAGCGCGGGCCAGCTCAACGCAGCCCGTGTTGTCGATCCGGAAATCGACTTCGTACTCTCCGTTGCTCATTCCCCAAGCCAGAATCTCGGCAGCGTGCTCGACGGCCCGGTCCTGCCATGGATAGTCGCGATCGGACCACGCCGAGAGGCCGCGGACGTTCGTGAACTCGGTACGTGTCGCCGCATCGACGTTTTGATAGACCCAGACGTGGGCGAGCTCATGAACGAGGGTCCTCTCTCGCCAGACTCGCTCCACTTCTGGGTTTGGGTGGGTGGCGCACACACGGATGAGCGGCGGATCGTCCACCAGATAGGTCCGTCCCCTCATGCCCGCACAGTCGTCGGGGTCCCGGGAGAACTCGACCGCTGCACTCGGCGGCTCGAGTATTCCGGCCGAGAACAGATCTCTCGCCTGGACATAAGCAGCGATGTCAGCCTTGGCTGTGAGCGGGGCACCGCTGCTCATCCTCGTTTCCGGCGAAGCCGGGAGCATCGACACCACTAGCAGCAGTGCCACAGCCGAACCTGATCTGAGCACCCGAATGGTCATGCCCCAAGGTCCGACTCGGCGCTTAATGCAGGCTGAGCCGGGTTACTCCGTCACTCAACTCGACTTAGGCGTGACTTCGTTGAGGCTGACTGGAGGTGGCGATCGCCGGCCAGTGTTTAAGTGCCGGCTAAGTCGAGAATGTCAGGATTTCTCGCCATCTAGGTGCTGGCGCGTATATGGTCGGCTGTAGGGAAGAGGCGGCATGGAATACCGGCTGCTCGGCAAGCTAGAAGTACTTCGCAACGGCGAAGAGATAGATGTCGGTACGTTCCGGCAGAGGTCGCTACTTGCCTATCTGCTGATCAACGCCAACCGCATCGTGTCGACCGACCAGATCATCGATTCGCTCTGGGGTGACGACTCCGGGCCGGACCGGCTCAATGCGCTCTGGGTGTACATTTCTGGACTCCGATCTCTCCTCGAGCCAAGCCGGGAGAAGCGGTCCGAGGGAACGATCCTCCTGACCCGGTCGCCCGGCTACTTGCTTCAGGTTGAACCGGGTGCCATCGACGTTGTCCGGTTCGAACGCCTGGTTGCTGAGGGGCGGGCGCTTATCGATACGGATCCGGCCGCGGCATCGCTCGTTCTCACCGAGGCGCTGGCGCTTTGGCGCGGGCATGCTCTCGAAGAGTTCGCCTACGAAGCATTTGCGACCGCCGAGATCGCCAGGCTCGAAGAGTTGCGGTTCGAGGCCGTAGAGCATCGTATTGATGCGGATCTACGGCGCGGCATGTCAGTCGAGCTTCTCTCCGAGTTGGAGAGCCTCGTCCACCAGCATCCGCTGCGGGAGCGGGTTGCCGGTCTATCCATGCTTGCGTTGTACCGATCCGGTCGTCAGGCCGAAGCCTTGCGTTCCTATCAGCGTCTCAAATCGGCCCTGGGCGAGGAACTGGGCATCGAGCCTTCCGATGAGATTCGCAAGCTCGAAGGGAGGATTGCCGCTGGCGACCCGGCGCTACAACCGAAGGCTCGTTTGGCTGAGTCCGTGTTCGGCCCTCGCTCGGGCTTGGCTGTGCGCGGCTACGAGCTTAGAGACAAGATCGACGAATCGGGTCTCGGCGTGGTGTACCACGGCTATCAACCAGCAACGGGCCGGCGTGTCGCCATCAAGGTAATCAGACCAGAACTCGCCGACGATCCGGTGTTCATCCGTCGGTTCGAGGCCGAGGCTCAGCTCGTTGCTCAACTCGAGCATCCCAACATTGTCCCGATCTATGACTACTGGCGCGAACCCGGTGCGGCCTACCTCGTCATGAGAATGGTAGGCACGACCAATCTCACCGACGCGGTCATCGAGCGTGGTCAGCATTCCGAACAGGTCGTGCTCTTGTTGCGACAGATCTCCGGCGCATTGCGATCGGTGCACAGCCTCGGGTTGAGCCACGGCGATCTCCGCCCTGAGAACGTGCTCATGGACAAGAGCGGGAACGCCTATCTGGCCGGATTCGCTGTCGCCGAGTCCGACGAACAGATTGCTCGGCAGCGTGATGTCGAGGGGTTCGCCAGGATCGCTTCCATCGTGTTGACCGGACCGTCGGGAAGCGATAGGCAGGCACCCACCGAGGCTGTCGCCGCGGTTTTGGATCGCGGCGCCGACTACGACACCGTCGAAAGTCTTGCCAAAGATCTCATCGCAACACTGGCGGGGGAGGGTGTCACCGAGGAGCACCCGACCGCTGGGATGGAACCCGCCCCGAATCCGTATGTGGGGCTTCGTGCGTTTGACCGGGCCGATGCCGAGCGCTTCTTTGGCAGGCAGCGGCTTGTAGATCGGCTGGTCGGGCGTCTAGGAACGCCCGGGTCAGTCGGACGGTTTGTTGCCGTTGTCGGCCCCAGCGGAAGCGGCAAGTCGAGCCTGGTTCGAGCCGGACTGCTACCCGCCCTAGCGGCCGGTGCGGTCCCCATGTCGAACGATTGGTTCGTGATCGACATGGTTCCCGCTCCCCATCCCTTTGAAGCATTGGAGGACGCCCTTGATCGGGTCTCGGCCAAGCCGGATCCTGCCCTGCTTGAGCGCCTCGCCGCAACCACAAGCGGAATTCGCGAGGTGAGTCGCGACCTTGTGCCAGCCGGAACACAGCTGCTCCTCTTCATTGATCAGTTCGAGGAACTCTTCACCCAGGTCGATGCAGATACGGCCGACCGCTTCATAGATGGCTTGGTCGACGCGGTGACCAGCAGGCACACGCAACTGCGACTGGTGATTACGATGCGGGCCGACTTCTACGATCGACCGCTGGAACGTCGGGGGCTCGGAGAGTTGCTAAGAGACGGCACAGAGCCGACGACCCCGATGACGTCGGATGAGCTCGAGAGTGCCATCACCGGTCCAGCCCGGCTTGCCGGAGTCACGGTCGAACCCTCTCTTGTGGCACGACTCATCCGCGACACTGAGAATCGGCCCGGGGCGCTGCCGCTCCTGCAATACACGCTTACGGAACTCTATGCCGGTCGTAGCTCGGCATCTATCTCGCTGGCCGACTACCGGGCGATGGGCGGTCTCTCGGGAGCGTTATTGCAGCGGGCCGACGGGCTATACAGCGGTTTGGGCAGTTCTGCGCGTGAGGCGACGCGCCAGGTATTTCTCCGACTCGTCAATGTGGGCGAGGATGCCGAAGATACCCGGCGTCGTGTTCCTCTGAACGAACTGCGGCAACTACCCATTTCGGGTCGCGATCTTGATGACGTCCTCGATTGCTTTGGCAGACATCGTCTGCTCAGCTTCGATCGCGATCCGGTGTCACGTGAGCCCACTGTCGAGATCACCCACGAGGCGCTTCTCGGCCAATGGAGCAGGTTGGGACTCTGGATCCGTCAAGCCCGTCACGACATACGCAACCAGCGACGTTTAGCAATGGCGATGGGGGAGTGGCAGACCGCTGATAGATCAGATGCCTACCTGCTTCAGGGCGGGAGATTGGATCAGCTCGCGGGCTGGGCGGCCATCACGACGGTGCCGTTGAGCGAACCGGAGAGAGCATTTCTCGACGCGAGCCTCAGCCTACGGGCGATGGAGGAGAAGGAGGCCGAGGAGCGAGAAGTGCAAGCTGCGGCTGCCGAGCAGTCGGCGCGACAGCGTCTCCGCTGGCTTGCAATAGCGGTCACCGTCGTGGCGATGCTCAGTGCGATTTCTGCCTTCGCCCTGATACAGCGTCGGTCGGCGCGTGTCGCCGAAGCGGCTATTGCCCAATCGGCGTTCGCCCTTCAACTGGCTGGTGAGGCGAACTTGCTGTTGGGCTCGGATCCCGAGCTGTCACTGTTGCTCGCCATCGAGGCAATGCGAGCCACAGTTGACGGCGGTGCGATCACACCAGAGGCGCTCGATGCCATGCACTGGGCGATCCAGGAGAACGTGATCACCTACCCGGCCGACGACAACACCTCGGTTGCGGTGCGGTCCGGCCCGCGTGGAGTGCGCGGTGTCTTTGTGCTTCCTCCGGACGAGCTTGCAGCGCTGGCCTCGGGAGCGACCGATCGGTCGTTCTCTACGTCCGAATGCAGGCTCTTCTTTGGCGGGAGACCATGCCCAGATCCGCACCAGCCACTTCCCGGTGGCCTGTCCATCGCACGCGGGGAAGAGTCATACGGGGTGACCGAGAATCTGCCGGGCGCGCTCAACGGAGCCACGGTTGAAATTATCGGCTCCTGGTCGCCGGATTTGGCTTGGATTGAGCTGGGTCCCTTCGAGGAGGCAACCGGAATCAATATCGCGTACGACTTCAGCAATGCCGAAGCCGAGTTTTTGCGACGAGCCGGCGATGGTCTTCCTCTGCCTGACGTGGCCTATTCACCGCAGGCATCATTCGTGGTGGAGAGAGGACGCGAGGGCCGGCTCATCGACGTCTCTGCCTACTTGGATGTCGCTGATCTGAGACGCCAGTTTGGCTCTTACCAGATCGCCATGATGACAGTGGCCCCGGATGGGGGTTGGCCGTCATCGGCGGGCGCGCTGTATGGAGTTCCGATCGATGTCGATCTGAAGGGTCTTGTCTACTACCGGAGGGCGGCATTCGAAGAAGCTGGTTACGAGGTCCCAGCCACATGGGATGAACTCGTGGCCCTTTCACAGCGAATGGTGATTGATGGCCGTGTGCCGTGGTGCCTCGGATTCGAAGCCGCCGCGGCGGATGGCTGGCCCGGGACGGATTGGATCGAGAGCTTGGTTCTGCGAGAGGCGGGACCGGAGCTATACGATGATTGGACCTTCAGGCGCATCGCCTTCGATGACCCGGCAATCCGAGCAGCGGCCAATCGATTCGATGAACTGGTGTCTGCTCCGGGCGCTGTGTTGATGGGATTGGAGAATGTCACCAAGCTCAACGTCATAACTCAAGTGATTCCGGGTCTGATGGCGGAGGAACCCTCCTGCTGGATGTATCACCAGGGAGATTTCGCGATGGCCTTCATGCTGCCGACGGCAGAGTTCGGCGTCGATGTCGACTTCTTCATGCTCCCCCCAATTGATCCGTCTCGTCCGGTACCCTCGACCGGCGGAGCAAACCTCGCTGTCGTCACCGGAGATCGCCCGGAGGTGCGCGCCCTCCTGCGCCACATCGCCTCACCCGAATGGGGACAGGTCTGGGCTGGGCAGCCAGACTCGCAGTTCCTCTCGCCCAATACATTGTTTGACATCTCGCGATACGGACGCAACGCCGATCCGTCCGAGCGTGAGGCTCGGAAGGCAATTGGGGCTGCCGTTCGTGATGCCCTTGCCTCCGGTACCTTCCGATACGACGCCTCGGATCTGATGCCGAGTGTGATCGGTGGCTTCGACGGCGAGGGCCCCGGTGCCTTTTGGAAGGGCATGGTCGACTACGCGAACGGTGTGCGTACGATGGACCAGGTCCTCGAGGACATAGAGGCCGCCTGGGTCGCTCTGGAGTCAGGGGGCTGACCCGCCGTTTGCTGTCACGGGGGCGTGGCAGCGCTGATACTACTTCCCGTAGCCTGGCTGAGCCCTTCGATGAACTGTCTCGAGAACCGGGTAATCGTTGACGAACTGCTCGACGAACTGCTGGATCTAGCTGAGCGTGCGCGCGTCCTAGCGCACCGCATTCGTGCGCCCGATCCGATGGAGAATTCAGGCTGGTCCGGCATTTCCCACTCAGCCTCGAGATCGTTCGCCAGAGCAAGAGGAAGCTTCGGTCCGTTTGGATGAATCTCTGGGGTCCCTTGGCCCTCACCGCAGCGTGCCAGTAGCAGTACCGTTGGTCGAGGATGAACGACGAGATCGCACCCGTTACCCGGCAGCGTCTCCGGGTGACCGGAGTCGTTCAGGGCGTTGGCTTCCGCCCCACCGTCTACCAACTCGCCACCGCCCTCGGGCTCGGCGGTTGTGTTGGCAACGACAGCGCCGGTGTTTTCATAGAACTCGAAGGCGATGCGGTCGCCATCGACGAGTTTGTGCTTCGGCTCAAGGCCGATCCGCCCCCACTGGCTCACATCGATTCGATCGAGCGGCGCGACATCACCACTCGCAACGAGGCTGAGTTCGTGATCGTCGAGAGCCGGCGTGATAGCAACGCCACCACCCTTGTCTCACCTGATCTCGAGGTATGCGGCGATTGTCTCGCCGAGATGAATGACCCGGCGGACCGGCGCTACCGCTACCCGTTCATCAACTGCACCAACTGCGGTCCCCGGTTCACCATCACCACGGCGACTCCATACGACCGCCCGCTGACGACGATGGCCTCATTCCTGATGTGCGACGCCTGCCGGGCCGAGTACGACGACCCCTCGAACCGCCGTTTTCACGCCCAACCCAACGCCTGTCCCGAGTGCGGTCCACGCATCTGGCTGGAGCAGGACGCTGCCATCCCGGCCGAAGATGTGATCGCCGCCACCAGGGAAAGAGTCGCAGCGGGCGAGGTCGTGGCCATCAAGGGCATCGGTGGCTTCCACCTTGCCTGTGATGCTCGTAACGCCGAAGCGGTGGCGACGCTGCGAGCCCGCAAGCATCGCACGGCCAAACCCTTCGCTGTTATGGCCGCCGATATCGCCACCACCGAGACGTTCGCCAACCTGGCCAGCACCGAGCGGGATCTCCTCAAATCGGCGGAGCGGCCCATAGTCCTCGTCGAGGAATCGGCGGCGAGCGATCTCGTCGCGGGCATCGCCCCCGGAAATAGCCGGGTCGGGGTGATGCTGCCGTACACGCCGCTGCATCACTTGCTTCTAGAGCCCGGCGATGTGTGGGTGATGACTTCTGCCAACTACGCATCCGAGCCCATCGTCAAGGGCAACACCGAGGCAAGGGAGAAGTTGCTCGATCTGGCCGATGTCCTCTTGCTCCACGATCGAGCCATCCACGTCCATTGCGACGACTCGGTGGTCCGGGTGGCGGGCGGCCGGGAGCTTCCCGTACGGCGCAGCCGCGGCTTTGCTCCCTTCCCGGTGCGGCTTCCCCTATCAGTCCCTCCGACGCTGGCGGTTGGGGGTGAGCTGAAGGCAACCTTCTGCCTCGCCGACGGCACCAACGCTTTCATGAGCCAGCACATCGGCGATATGGAGAACCTCGAGACGCTCAACGCGTTCACCGCTGCGGTGGAGCACATGAGCGGCCTGTTCCGCATCGAGCCGGAGCGTGTCGTCGCCGACATGCACCCCCGCTACCTCTCGACCAAATGGGCACAGGAGCATTACGCCGACCGTCTGCTGCTGATCCAGCACCATCATGCGCACATCGGTTCGGTCATGGCCGAGAACGGCTACACCGACCCAGTCATCGGGTTCAGCTTCGACGGCACCGGTTACGGCACGGATGGCACCATCTGGGGTGGCGAGGTCCTTGTTGGTGACCTCGACGGACTCCACCGTGCCGGGCATCTCGGGGTCACCCAACTGGTCGGCGGTGATGCTGCGGTGAAGCGGCCCTACCGGATGGCCCTTTCCCACCTCTGGTCGGCCGGCATCGGCTGGGAAGGGCGGATCCCGTCAGTTGCTCACAGCAGCGATGAGGAACGGCGCATCATCCGCCAGCAACTCGAAACGGGGCTCAATTCGATCGAGACCACCAGCATGGGGCGGCTGTTCGACGCCGTTGCGTCGATCGCCGGCGTCTGTCAGGTGATCTCATATGAGGGGCAAGCGGCCATCGAGTTCGAAGCGCTGGGAACCCCCGATGCCGATGGCCAATATCGGTTCGATCTCATCAACACCGATGACGTGCTGGTCATCGACCCGACGGCGGTCGTTGCGGCAGTGGCGGGTGATGTCGTTGCCGGAGTGCCGGCGCCCGTGATCAGCACCAGGTTTCACAGAGCTCTCGCCGCGGTCATTGTGGCGGCGGCTGAAGATATGCGGCAGCGGTACGATATCGGAACGGCTGCTCTGAGCGGCGGCGTCTTTCAGAATGTCACGCTGCTCGGAATGGCGAAACGGGGTTTGGAAGAGGCCGGTTTCAGAGTCCTCACCCATCGGTTGGTCCCGCCCAACGATGGCGGGCTCGCTCTCGGACAGATCGCCCTGGCAGGACGGAGGTAACGGATATGTGTCTCGGTATTCCCGGGAAGGTCGTCGAGGTTTACGAGTTGGACGGCGCCCGCATGGGCAAAGTCGACTTCGACGGGATCGTCAAAGAGATTTGTCTCTCCTTCGTCCCCGAGGCTGAGGTCGGCGACTACACCATCGTCCACGTCGGTTTTGGCATCACCAAGGTGGACGAGGAATCGGCCCATGAGACCCTTGCCCTGATGAAGGAGATGGGTGTCCTCGAAGCCGAACTCGATGCCACAGTCGCCCTCGCCGAAGAGGAGGCCATCGCCGCCGGCGAGGATCTCTCGTGAAGTATCTCGATGAGTACCGCGATCCGGAGGTAGCTCGGAAGCTCTTCGACGAAATCGATCGCATCACCACCCAGCACTGGGTGCTCATGGAGGTCTGCGGTGGGCAGACTCACTCGATCATCCGCAACGGTATCGACAAGCTGCTCAACGAGAATATCGAGCTCGTTCACGGACCCGGCTGTCCGGTCTGTGTTACACCTCTCGACACGATCGACAAAGCTCTGGCCATCGCCGCTCGAGACGACGTCATCTTTTGCTCATTCGGCGACATGCTCCGGGTGCCGGGGAGCACGCAAGATCTGTTTCAGGTCAAGGGCAACGGTGGCGATATCCGCATCGTCTATTCACCGCTAGATGCCATAAAGATCGCAAGAGAGAACCCGGACAAGGAAGTCGTGTTCTTCGGCATCGGATTCGAGACGACCGCTCCCGCCAATGCCATGTCGGTGTATCAGGCGAAGCAGATGGGGCTCACCAACTTCTCCATGTTGGTGTCACACGTGCTGGTCCCGCCCGCAATCCGAGCGGTCCTCAACTCGCCGGTGAACCGGGTCCAGGGGTTCCTCGCCGCCGGCCATGTTTGCTCGGTGATGGGGTTCGCCGAATACGTGCCGATCGTCGAGGAGTATCAGGTCCCGATCGTCGTCACCGGTTTCGAGCCGCTCGACGTGCTCGAAGGCATTCGCAAGACCGTCGCTCAACTGGAGTCGGGGACTGCAGCCGCCGAGAACGCATACACCCGGGCAGTCAACTTCGATGGCAACAAGGCCGCACAGAAGCTCATCGAGGACGTTTTCAAGACAACCGACCGCAACTGGCGCGGGATCGGCATGATCCCCGGCAGCGGCTGGGAACTGTCTGACCGGTACGCCGACTTTGATGCGGCCGAGCGGTTCGACGTCGGCGACATCGATACCCAGGAGCCTGAAGTCTGCCGGTCCGGTGAGGTGCTGCAAGGCCTGATCAAACCGAACGAGTGTGAGGCTTTCGGCAACGAGTGCACGCCGCGCAAACCGCTGGGCGCAACGATGGTTTCGAGCGAAGGCGCCTGTGCCGCCTACTACACCTATGGGCGCTTCATTGAGATAGAAGGGGTCAAGTGATGACTGACGGCGGAACCACCATCGACGGTTGGGTGTGCCCGATGCCCCTGCGTGACCAGCCCAACATCGTGATGGGTCACGGTGGCGGCGGGAAGCTTTCTTCCGAGCTGATTGAGCATCTGTTCCTTCCGGCGTTCAGCAATGAGCATCTGGACGGCCTCGGGGATGCCGCCGTCATGAATCTGCCCGCCGGACGGATCGCCATGTCAACCGACAGTTTCGTGGTGCGGCCTCGTATCTTCCCCGGCGGCAATATCGGCGAACTCGCCATCAACGGCACGGTCAACGACGTCGCCATGGCCGGGGCCGAGCCGAAGTACGTCAGCGTGGCCATGATCCTCGAAGAAGGCATGCCCATCGACGAGCTGGCCTGGCTGGTGCAGTCGATGGCGAAGGCCGCGGAGACGGCGGGGGTCCAGCTCGTTACCGGCGACACGAAGGTGGTCGATCGCGGTCACGGCGACGGCGTGTACATCAACACCACAGGCATCGGAGTTATCCGTGAGGGCATCGACATCCACCCCCGCAATGTGCGCCCGGGTGATGCGGTCCTGGTCAACGGCACCATCGGCGACCACGGCATGGCCATCATGAGTGTCCGTGAGGGTCTCGAATTCGAGTCAACCATCCGATCCGACACTGCGGCATTGAACCACCTCATTGCGGCATTGCTCGATGCCAAGATCGACGTTCGAGCCCTGCGCGACCCGACTCGCGGCGGGTTGGCTGCCACCCTCAACGAGTTCGCCGCGGCGGCCGGGGTCGGTGTGGTTGTCGATGAGTTGAAGCTCCCCGTCGACCGAGCCGTAGCGTCGGCATGCGAGATGCTGGGTATGGACCCGTTTTATGTAGCCAACGAGGGCAAGGTTGTCGTCGTTGTGCCTGCCGATCAGACGGATCAGGCACTCGAAATCATGCGGAACGACGAATTGGGGGCCCAGGCCACCCAGATTGCCGAGATCGTGGAGAGCCACCCCGGCATAGTGGTTGCCAAAACCGCCATCGGCGCCACTCGGGTCGTCGACACCCAGGTCGGAGAGCAACTCCCGCGCATCTGTTGAGCTTCTGCGGCGCTCAGGAGCCCGCCGATGCGACGGTCCAGCCCGATCCCGGGGCGAACGTGGCCGATAGCTCGATCTGTGCCTGAGGCTGGTGTTCGGTGAGGAGCGCGGTGAGGTCGACGACTGCAGCGGCGACGTCAGCTTCAGCCCCATCGTGATGGCCCTCGACCGTGATCAATACCTCGGTGGTTACAGGGTTCGTGGCGCTGTCGGCGCTCTGCCGCCAACACCAGCGGCGAGCCGACACGGCGTTGGCCTCGTCGGTGAAGATGACCTCACCAGGTTCGGGATGAACTGATTCACTCGAGCCGAGGTCGGCGAACCGTTCGGAACCATCGCCGAAACGCACCGTTGTCTTCCCTGCGATCTGATCGAGGTCGAGGAATGCGATCGGCAAGCTGTGACGAATCGAGACCAGGTTGCCGATATCGACCAATGTGCTGATGTTCGGGATGTCGCCCTTCTTGGTGAGCCGGCGCAGCAGCGATTCAATAGCGCTGCGGTACTGCGTGGGCTTGACGCCAAAACCGCTGAACGTCCTGCGCCACGCCGACACCGCTGCGATCTCGGACAGCGGCGTGTTTCCGATCGCTTCGATCACCGCCGATTGCTCGGCGGCATATGACGCGAAGAGTTGCGGCGAAGGTGGCGTGTTGGCCAACCCGGTGGCGTGAATGATGCCGGCCCGGATCGTCGGGAAACGATCCACGACGGCCGGGTCGTAATCGAAGAGTGCGGTCATAGGCCGAGCATATCGAGTTGGGGAGCACTTCCCGCAGCCCCGGCTTGCCGACGAGGTGTTGATTAAGTCGGGGCAGGGCGAGGCCGATGGACTCGGATAGGCATCCGACCTGCCCTAATTCTGCGAAGGGGGTGGCAGCCATGGATGAAGCTATTGATCTGCGCGGTGACGACCGGAATGTGCCGGCGCATCGGGCTGCTGATGCCCGCTCTCGATTCCTGGTCAATACGAGCCAGGAGATCCGCAACCGTGTCGATCACATCGTCACCCAGACAGCGGCGGTCCTCGATACCTCGCTCACTCTCGAGCAACGAGGTGGTCTCGTCGCGGTGCAACAGTCCGCCGATTCGTTGCTGACTTTGGTCAACGACCTCTACGACGTCTCCCGCCTCGAAGAAGGCGATTTCATCCTCGAGAACACACCGTTCTTGCTGCGCCGCACGGTCGACCACCTCATCAAGCTGCTGTCACCGCTGGCGGCACAAAAGGGTCTCGATCTCACCCACGAATTCCAGCCCGGTCTTCCCGATTGGCTGGTTGGCGATCCGGGCCGGTTCCGCCAGATGATCGCAAACCTCGTCGAGAACGCCGTCAAGTTCACCAACGTCGGCGCCGTCCGCGTCTCGGTGATGGGCGAGCACAGCATCGACAGCGTCGACCTGCACATCACCGTCACAGACACCGGCATCGGGATTCCCGAGGACGCTCATACGCGCATCTTCGAGTGGTTCACCCAAGGCAATGCCGCGACCTCTCGCAACTTCGGTGGTATCGGTCTCGGCCTCCCCATTGCGGCCAAGCTCGCCTCCAAGATGGACGGCGAGATCTGGCTCGAGAGCACCCCCGGTATCGGCAGCACTTTCCACTGCACTGCGTCCCTGCAGCTCGGCGAGGCACCCGATGAGACCCAGAGCATCATCGATGCCTTCAAGGCTGCGTCGGCGGAGTTGCCCGTTCTGGTCATCTCCGATCTCGAGGATGAGCGGCGCCGTCTGGTGACCACACTCGGCGAGAACTCGATGTCACCGATTGCGGTCGCCCACCTCGAACCGGCTTTCAGTGCCATGCAGCGCGCCGCCGAGCGCGGCAGTCCGATCAAGGCCGTTGTCCTCGCCGTTGGCGACGACCCGTTTCACATCTACGAACGGTTCCGGTCTGCCTTCGTCGAGCGGATTCCGGTGGTCATCACGGTGCCATCGGGCCGACGCGGCGACGCCAACATGTGCCGAGATCTCGGTGTGGCCGGATACCTGGCCGGTCCGTATCAGCCCAGCGATGTCGGTGACATGGTGAAAGCCGTGATCGAACTCGCCAGGCGTGGTGAGACGACCCTGGTCACCAGCCACTGGCTACGGGAAGGACGCAGCAGCCTCAAGGTCCTCATTGCCGACGACAGCCCGACCAACATCCGCCTCACGACCAGGATGCTCGAGAACCGTGATCATTCGGTTACGGCCGTCGAGAACGGGAAGCTGGCGCTCGAGGCGACCCGCCTCGATACATTCGATGTGGTCCTGATGGACCTGCAAATGCCGGTGATGGACGGTATCGAGGCAACCGCCGCGATACGCGCCGAAGAAGGCGCCCGGGGCAGGCATGTGCCGATTGTGGCGATCACTGCTTACGACGATCGGCAACGATGCTTGGAAGCCGGAATGGATGGCTATCTATCGAAGCCGTATCGGCCGCAGGAGTTGTTCGAGACGGTCGAGAGGATTGCCTCAGCCAACGGCGGATAGCCGGTCAGGCAATCCGCTCGAGTTCAGCCAGGTAGCTGGCGCCGTCGGCTGTGTGATCGGACAGTCGCCACCCGGCAGCAAGCGCAATCGTCTCCAGCTCATCGATCGACAAGAACCAGTAGTCGAACCATGCCGTGGCGAGGTGTCGCCACCGCACTCTGAGCCGCATCTGTCCCGGATGGCGGCCGCGGTCCCGGTTCAGCTGGTGATAGCCGAGGTGATTCGGATCATTAGTCGCCAGCGGATCACGGTTGGTACCGATGATCTTTGCCCCCGGTCGAGCCATCGCGGTGAGTGCCTCGAGGTAGCGAGGGGCAGCCTCTGGTCCCGCCAGCAAGGCAAGGTTGTGACCCATCAGCAGATACGTGTCGAATGGCTCCGGATTTGTCGTGGCTAGATCAAAAACGGTCCCGTGGAACCTGGTGTTGATGCCGCGCCGGCGACACACTTCGAGACATCCGGCCGAGACGTCGAGCGCCACAACATCATGCCCCCGCTCCGTGAGCTCGAGCGCAAAACGGCCGGCCCCAGCCCCGATGTCCAGAACCCGCCCGCCAACCCGATCGACGGCCGACTCTTCGACGGGCAGCCAACCATCGGCTTCCCTGAAGTAGAGGTCTGCCGGCTCGGTGCCGATGTAACCGTCATCACGCTCGACAACGTGGATGGCTTCGCTGCCGCCCTCGTCCATGTAGGCCAGGAGGGCGGATCCCATTGCGTCACCCTCCAGCGGAGTTGGCGCGGTCTCCATGGCCCGATTCTGCCACGGCGACGAGGTGTCGCGCCGAGAAGTGTGATCTCCGTGTCAGGGGTCCTGCGGCGCATCCGTCGTCCAGATGAAATCGGAGTTGTGGCCATCGACATCCACACAACCAAGGATTGCTTCGGGTACGTCGGGAAGGACCGAGAGCAGGTACGCACCGATCTCTTACCCCAAATCGGCGTTGCCCGACCAAGCGATCTTCGGTGCTAATCGGCTCCGCCGATTCAGTTACGATCTGAGGACATGCCGCCTTCCGATCCCTCTTCCAACAGCCGTATCCAGGTTCTGTCATGGACCATGCTCTGGCTAACCGTTGCCGTCGTGATCGGCGGTGCGTTGGTGCGTGCCACAGACTCAGGTGCGGGTTGCGGCGAATCCTGGCCGATCTGTGGGGGCCAGATCATTCCCGAGATCGGCAACTACCACACGGTCATCGAGGTGAGCCATCGGCTGATGACCGGTCTGCTCGGTTTCGTCCTGGTCGCCGTGTTCGTGCTGGTGCGCCGCAACTTCAGCAAGGAGCACCGTCTTCGCCGCGCTGTGTTTGCGGCAGGCATTCTCCTGATTGTCGAATCGCTCCTGGGTGCCTCGTTGGTCCTGTTCGGGTGGGTTGAGTTCGATGCTTCCATAGCCCGCCTGATCGTCGTCCCGGTGCATCTGGTCAACACGTTCCTCCTGGTCGGGGCAATGACGATGGTTGCCTTCTTTGCGGGTGAAGGGAATGGATTCCGTGTCGATCTGAGCCGAGTCCTCGACAAGGTGTTGGCCGGTGCTCTCGGCATCATCCTCATCATTGGCGCAACCGGCGCACTGAACGCCCTCGCCGACACGCTGATCAAGTCGGACACGCTCAAGACCGCATCCGCCGACGAGGTACTCGTTACTGAATCGGTGCTGCGTCAGATCCGCACCATTCACCCGTTCGTTGCCATCATCGGTGGGTTGGCTCTGTTCATGGTGGTGAGGTACCTGGTGACCGGGGCGGGCAAGCGGGTCCGCACCCTTGGTCTTGCTGTCCAGGGCATCATCTGGCTTCAGTTCATCGTCGGGTTGCTCAACATCGCGCTTGATGTACCGCTGGAGATTCAACTCATCCACCTCTTTGTCGCCGACGTGCTCTGGATTTCTTTTGTACTCATCGCGCTCCACCTTCTTGGTGACAGGCATCCGAGCCCGGCCGCAGAGCAATCGGTATCCGAGGCAGCATGACCAGCCCCGCCGTACACATCTCGAATCCCCGCACCGACACGTCGATCATCAAGACGTATGTGGAATTGATGAAGCTGCGGATCATCGAGTTGCTCCTCATCACCACATTGCCGGCTATGGTCGCCGCCGCCGAGGGCTGGCCGGGATGGTGGCTGGTGTTCGCCACGCTGCTCGGCGGCACGCTCTCCTCCGCTGGAGCAAATGCCATCAACCAGGTGATCGACGCCGACATCGACGGGCTGATGAGTCGGACCAAGGGCCGTCCTCTCCCCACCGAACGGGTTTCGAAGCGAGCGGTCGTCATCTTCGGCGCCGCGCTGGGACTCGCCGGGTTCCTCTGGCTCTGGGCCACAACAAACCTGTTGGCGGCAACACTTTCGACGGTTGGCCTGCTCGGCTATGTGTTTGTCTACTCGTTGCTGCTGAAACGGACGACGACCCAGAACATCGTTATCGGTGGAGCCGCCGGTGCAGTTCCCGCCCTCGTCGGCTGGGCGGCCGTGACCAACACCGTGGGCCTGCCTGCCTGGATTATGTTTGCCATCGTCTTCTTCTGGACCCCACCCCACTTCTGGGCACTGGCGGTCCGCTATCGCAAGGACTACGACCGGGCCGGCGTTCCCATGCTGCCTGTAGTCGTCGGGGAGAAGCGGGCGATGGATCATATGGTGGCCTACACCGTCGCTCTTATCGGGATGACTCTGCTGCTCTATGCAAGCGGGCCGGTCGGCTGGATCTACCTCGTCCTCGCCGCTGCGGCCGGACTTGGTTTCCTGGCCGGAACGTGGAATCTGCGCGACCACCCCGAGGCTGCGATGAAGTACTTCGGGTACTCGAATGTCTACCTGAGCGTGGTCTTCATCGCTATCGCTGTCGACGTGTTGGTACTGCAATGAGGGAAGCAGTACTGGTTGTCGGAACCATCGTTGTGGGAGTCGGACTTCTGCTGATCATGTCGCGTGAGTTGCGTAACGCGGCAGAGCGGCGCAAGGTTGGTCCGGTCCGAGACACAATCGAGGTCCTGCTGCCGGTCGTGGCAACCGTCGCTCTGGTCGTCTGGGTCTGGGTCGCTTAGTTCCCGACCTCTGAGTTCATCAGGAAGCACGCATAGGAGCCTGCGATCTCGGCCGTGCCGGCGTCACCCGATATGGGTCCGGCGAAGTTGCCGGCAGCGCGGACCACGCCCGGGAACTCCTCCGGTGCAGGCCCGTACCCGAATGCGACGTTGATAGCTCCCGCCGACGTGTGCTCGTCCTTGTAGGTCAAGGCGAATTCGCCCTCGAAGCTGGAGAGCGATGGATCGAAACCGGGGATGTTGGCGACGTATTCGTAATCCCCATCGCTGGCATCGATGCTGAAATCAAGCACCAGATCGCCATCTACGACCTTGCAGATGAGTCCTCCGGTATGGCTGAAGGTGACGTACCCAACTGCGTCGAGCTCATAGCGGTTGACCTCATCCGACCCGATCGAACCACTCGCAGGCTGATCGTCCTCGGAACTCCCGTCGTCTCCACTGTTGCTGCATGCCGTCGCCATCAGCAGAACTGCAAGCCCGACGAGCATCAATCGATGGCTACGCATCACCATCCCCTTTCTTGACGGTGACAACATCTCCCATCGCAGCAGGGCGGTCAAGGCCCAAAAGCACGGTGCAGGACTCTATTTGGAAAGGGTGAAGGAGAAACGCTCCGGCACCTCGGGAGTGCGGTCCGGCTTGAAGCCCATTTTCGTGAAGTAGGTCTCCTGCTCGGGTGTGGTGACTCGGGTCCACGCGCACCGACAGCTGGCTTCCTCGAAGATCCCGGACTTGTCGGAGTAGAGCCAGCGGGCCAGTTTGAAGTCCCGGTACTGGGGAATGACATAGTCGAGCAGGATCTCAAATGAGCTGTCTCCGTGAGTCCTGGCGATCACGAGACCTGCAGGCACCATGTCGCGCAGCAAGAACACGGCGAGAGTGTCGGGTTCCGGTTTGTAGATGAAGTCCGGCTGATAGCGCGTGGCGATGTCGTCCTTGTAGAAATCGAGGAAGTATTCGAGGTATCTGGACTCGGGGCGCATCCGCAAGATCGTGAAGACCTCACTCTGTCTCCGGATGAGCTTGCGCAAGTAGTAGACGTGGATCGCGGCGGCGACGACATTGACGACGGCGATCGGGTAGGCGCTGATGGCGATGCTGTAGATGAGGAACGTTGCGGAAGCAATAAAGCCGATTCCCCGCAGCCGCAGAATCGACTTCTGCATCAGCGACAAGATCACCAGCGCTGAGCCGATGTAGCCAATTACTTCGACGAGTGTTTCGTTCACGTGATGGCATCGTACCGCGGAGTTTGGCTAGCTTTGCGTGGCGAGGGAGGGCAATGGCTCACGACACTGCTCCAATCCGAGATGACGAGCGCTTTGACGAGGTCCGGGTCGCCGCATACCTGCGGGAGCACCTGCCGAACCTCGTGGGCAGAGGCGAGATCGCTTTCGACCAGTTCCCGGGGGGTGCCGCCAACCTCACCTACCGTGCAAGGGCCGGTGGTACCGAGTTGGTCCTGCGGCGGGCTCCGCATGGACCGGTTGCCAAGGGCGGTCACGACATGGGTCGAGAGCACCAGGTTCTATCCCGTCTATGGCAGGCGTTTCCCAAAGCGCCCCGGTCGTTTCACTTCTGTGAGGACCCGTCGGTAATGGGTAAGCCGTTCTTCGTCATGGAACGGCGAAGGGGCTACGTGATCCGCTCCGAATGGCCTGCATCGTATGTGGCCGACTCGACGTTGCGACGGAGGCTCGCGGAGTCTCTGGTGGACACACTTGCCGAGTTGCACCTGGTTGACGCCGGTGCTGTTGGCCTTGACGACCTGGGTCGACCGGAGGGTTTTGTTGCCCGCCAGGTCGAAGGATGGTCCCGTCGCTGGGAGGCAGCCAAGACCAGGGATGTGCCCGACATGGAGGCCGCAGCGAGGCTGCTTGCCTCGACGCAGCCGAACCCGGGCCCAACAACGATCCTGCACAACGACTACAAGCTGGACAACACCATGGCATCGGCGGATGGCGAGGTGGTCGCAGTATTCGACTGGGACATGGCGACCCGGGGTGATGCACTCGTGGACCTTGGCACCCTCCTGGCATACTGGCCGGACCCGGCAGCACCTACGTTCCCGATCTTCGGCGAGTTCTCGGTTGCGCTGTCGCCGGTGATGTCGAAAGAGGAGATCGTCGACCGCTACGCCGCCGCGACCGGGTTCGACCTGGCTTCGATCCGCTACTACGAGGGCCTGGCGCTGTTCCGGATTGCGGTCATCATCGAGCAGATCTACGCCCGCTATGCACAGGGTCAGACTGCCGATGATCGCTTTGCCCGCTTCGAGCCGATCGCTCCCATGCTGGCCGGGGCGGCCCTCGCCACCATGTCCTGATCGTCTTACCCGACCCCGGGTCTTGCCGACAGAGTGACCGTATGTTCCTGAGGATTGCTAGATGACGCCCACGGCCGGTGTCGTGGCTCCGGCCCCGTCGCTGCTGAACTCCGGCCTGGCCGCGATGCCGCTGCCCATCGTTGTCCAAAACATGAGCGCAGTCGCCGCCTTCTGCGGTGAGCACCGTGCTGCGGGAATCCAGGACATTGCGCCGCTGCTGGCCGAGCCGGGCTGCCTTGCCGACCTGCTCGAGTCGGTCGTCGTCACCGATGCCAACCAAGCCGCGGCTGCGCTTTGCGGAGTCACGGCACCTTCCGAGCTTCTGGGGCCTTGCGGTCCCGAACTGATGGTCTTGATCACGCCGCAGTCGTTTGTCGACCAGATCGTTGCAGTCTTCGAAGGCAGGACCTCGACTAGGTCCGAAATCGATTCAACAGACTCCTCCGGTCAAGCGAGGAAGCTTGTCGTCAACTGGGCGGCGAAGACCGCATCGGGCGGCGCCGACTACGCGCACACGACCCTCGTCGCCGAGCAAGGTCCGGCGGCTGTTGATGATGCAATGGGAGAAACGGCGCACAGCGAGCAACTGCAGGCTCTGATCGAGATCGGGGGCCAGCTCACCTCGATGCTTGACCCTCGGGTCATTTTCGACAAGGTCCTAGAGACAATCCGCGAAGCGCTGCAACCAACCCGCATGGCGCTCACTCTCATCGACACGGACAAGCGAGTCATTGTCGAGAACGCAGGCACGGCAATGGGTGGCGAAGGGGATCCGCTCAGCTACGAGATACTGATGGGCGGGTTGTGCGGCACTGCAGTGCAATCCGGCGTGGCACTGATCTCAGACGACATCTCCCAGGAGCGAGGCTTCGCCGAGTTGGCGCGGTCGGTCGCCCAGGGGATGCCGGGCTGGTCCCAGATTGCAGCTCCGATCGTCAGCGGCGGCACCGCGATCGGTGTAGTCCACCTGTTGTTCGAGCCCGACCGAGCAAAGCCGACTGCAGAGGCTGCATCCTTCATCGCCACTCTTGCCGGGCAGGTGGCGGTCGCAATCAAGAACGCCGACGTCTATGCCGAATTGGCCGAAGGGCACGCTGCTCTTCAAGCGGCACACCGGCAGCTGCAGGACACGCAAACTCAACTTCTCAGTGCGCAGAAGATGGAAGCCATCGGCTCACTTGCGGCCGGTATCGCACACGAGATCAACACGCCGATTCAGTACGTCAGCGACAACGTTTCGTTCCTCAGGGACTCGTCGCAGACGACAGGGAAGCTGTTGGCGAAGGTCACCAAGATCATGGAGAGAGTCGCTGCGTCGGGCCAGACTGAACTGCTCAACGAGTTCCACGAGGCGATGGCCGAGGCCGATTGGGAGTTCATCGTTGCGGAGGTTCCCGACGCCTTCGACCAAACGATCGAGGGAGTCGAGCGAGTCGCCAGCATCGTGCGGGCCATGAAATCGTTCGCACATCCCGGTTCAGATGAGAAGGGTCCTGTCGACATCAACCAGTGCATCGAGACGACGGTCGAGGTGGCAAAGAACGAATGGAAGTACATCGCCGATATTGATCTAGAGCTAGACGGCGATCTCCCACACGTGCCCGCACTCACCGGGCCCTTCAACCAGACCATCTTGATCCTGGTCGTCAACGCCGCTCAGGCGCTGAGCGAGGTCCAGGACTCATTGCCGGGAGGCAAGGGAAGAATCCAGATCTCAACTGCCGTCGACGGCGATGAAGCGGTCATCAGGGTCGCCGACAATGGACCGGGGATTCCCGCAACGATTGCAGATCAGATCTTCGATCCGTTCTTCACCACCAAGGATGTCGGCAAAGGCTCGGGTCAGGGTTTGTCGATCGCCCATTCGGTGATCGTTGAACGGCACGGCGGCTCCATCTACGCAGAGAGCGAGCCCGGTCAGGGTGCCATCTTCGTCATCCGGTTGCCGCTCACGCTCTAACCATCCACCAGCCTGCCGGTGATCATGAAGGATGTATCCGAGTCGGCACCACCGGTGAACCGATAGAAGGAGCCAACCGCTATCACGGTGTCGGTGCCGACGGCAGGCGTGTCGATCCACCACCACTCGGCGTCGGGTGCGAGCAACGAGAGGCCGCCCAGGGCGGACCAGGTGATCCCGTCGATCGATAGGTAGACCTCGCGGGGGTAGGAAGTGTCGATCATCTCCTGGCCGAAGGCAACCAAGCCGAGGGGGCCGGAGCCGATCTCGTATGCCGACACGGGTTCGCCGCTCTCGGTTATGACCCGATCCCAGGCGGCGCCATCCGGAGAGCTCCACAAACCCATCAGCGAGACACAGTTGCGTTCCTCGGCCTGCGAGGAGCACCGCAGCTCGGCCGTGTCGCCAACGACAAAGTATCGCGATCGATGCTCTTGGAGATTCCAGACGTACTGGACGTCATCTAGTGAACTCGACTCCGTCACCAGCACCCAGTCTTGACCATCGCCGCTGTGCCAGACTTTGAGGTCTCCGTTTGTCGCGAAATAGCTGGTCGAGCCGAGTAGGAAGCCGGCGTCGGACCCGGCCAGTTCGATATTGCTGTCTCCCCAAGAGCCATTCGGTGGCAGGTCTGCGGTTCGAACCGTGAGATCGGGCTCGATGATCATGGCTTCGTTGAGAATGATGCCTTCATCACTCCACCATCCGGCGATGACCAGGGCTCGATCGCGGGCGACGGCCACTCTGACCAGGTCCAGGTACTGATTGCCCTCCGGAGGCTGCAGCGGGATCTCAGTCCAAGCGGCCCCATCAAAGAAGACGAGGCTCACTTCACCTTCGGACCATGTTTGCCCGATCACACCGGCAGCGAACGGCTGGAGGTCCCAGATACCCTCGACATGGTCGGGAAACGGCACCCCGGCGGTCCACTCCACGCCGTCCGGTGATGTGAAGACCGTCATCGACGGGGTCCCTGCGTCCGACTCGTCGTATCCAATGGCGACAAAGCCGAGTGCGCTCCAACTGATCGAGCCAACGTACTCAGCATCGATGCCGGTGGACTCGAGCCATGTCCATTCCATCGTGCCGATGGCCGTTTCGACCGTTCTGGTTGTGCCGTAGCGCAGGATGCTTGCAATAACCCGATCGGCAATCGCGATGTGCTCTTGTGCTGTGGCTGCGTTGAGGCCAACGCTGATGTCGGTGTGGCGACTGAGGATGTCCCATATCAGCGTCGACGGTGCTGCCCCCAGTTCGATGCTGGCCAGGCGGCCACTCCTGATCAATCCGTGGGCGCTGCCGGTCTCTCCTTCTATGCCGAACGAAGAAAGCAGGGCTGAGTCAACGCGGAAGTCGCAACTGACGTTGATCCGATCCGAAGCGCCGAGTGCGACACCAGAGGAGCACTCCTCGACTTGGATGCTCGCCTCGGTCTCGCTCAGGTAGGCCACTGTGGCGGCAACGGCAGCTGGGTCGAGGGCGCCCGATTCGGCGTTCCACCAGGGCTGGGGCAGTTCTCCGAGCGTCGGCACGGCGAATAGCGGCGGCGTGGCTCCATCGTCTGATGCCGGCAGAACACCGAGCAACGCCGGGATGTCCCGAGCGTTCAGTGCAGTCAGATAACCGGCCACGAGATTCTCGGCGGCGCGGCCGATCTGCTCGGTGTCCCAGGTGGCTCGCCAGAAGGCAGTACCACCGGGGGATTCACCGATGACCAGAGCATTGGCCCCAGCAGACACCGCAGTGGTTCCGCCGCCGCCCGGGGAGTCGAAGATCTGTCGGGACCAGCTGACACCGCCATCGGGCGAGGTCCAGACGACAAGACGTTCGTCGTTGGACCAACGCATTTCTCCGTAGATAAGGATGCGGGGGCCCTCGACGTACAGGCCGCGGGCTAGAGGTTCGGCGTTCAGTCCGATGACCTCACCCACGCCGAGTAAGACCGAGTCGTTGAACGTAACCACCCCGTCGTCGGAGACCCGACTGATGCTGATCTCGCCGGCATCGGTATCTATGGCGGTGCCGACTGTTCCCTCCACCGGTATCCCGTTGATGGTTAGGCCAACCAGCGGGTTGCCACCCGGCCGAGCCTCAGTGAGGCCGAGGGTGATGTGCTCATTGCGCAAGAGGGGTTCGTCGGCAGCTATCCGCGTCCACTGCATCCCGTCGGTGGAGGTCCAGAGCGCCACCGTGTGGCGCAATTCCGCGCTGTCGTATCCAACCGCCACCAGGGTGTCGTTGGCGACATTCATTCCGGTGACGAAGCCGCCGGAGGCTCCAGAATCGATGGCAGTTGGCTCCCAATCGGTACCGTTGTCTGACCGATAGATCACGCCAGGGCAGACGTCTTCGGCACACTCGCCGCCGCCAAATGCAAAGTACCAATCGTCATTGGCGGCCATGCCGTGGATGTAGACGTCGTCGAGCGTCGTCATGTGCCCGATGGTTTCCCAGGCGAGACCGTCGGTTGACGTCCAACCTTGCAGCCCGACGCCGGTTCGCGATACGGCGAGAAGCTGGGGTCCGGCGACGAGATCATCAATCAATCGAGAGCCCATGACCTCCACGCGGCCGTGATAGGACCAGTTCGAAACGTATTCGGCCGCCCACAACCCGACACCATCGGCGACGCTGCCCAGTGCCACGATGTCGTTCTTCCACAGGACTGCGTGATCGATGCTCGCCCGCGAGTCCTCGGGGACCTCGACGCGACCTGCCTCGCGCCAGCTGTTGCCAGTTCCCGAGATCCAGACCATGGGTTCTTGTGGTGTGTACCCGACGGCGACGAACGATGCGCCTGTCCTGATTACGTCATTGACCGACCCCTCCCATTCGAACGGGACGGGGCTCCACTCGTTAGTGGCTACGAAATCCGGCGGGCTCTGCAGATCGATCAGCTCCGCATCGATCGCGGCGATGGGTGACGGTTGGGTAGTGGTCACGTCCGGGTCGGCGGGAGCCGGCCTCGTGGCGACCACGAAAACTCCGAGCGCGACGAGGACGACGAGCATGGGGGCCGACCAGCGGCGGGCTGGTGGATCGGGTAACGGCGGCGTGTCGATGGGTGCAGAACCGTCGGCGGGGAGGATGCGAACCGCGGAGTTCGCCTCACCGTTTCGCATGCCGTCCCCTCTATCCATCCGTCAATTGTGCGGCTTCCTGCGCCACCTGACAAACGCTGAGTGAGCCGACGAGGTTCCCCGACGGCTTGCCGGGGCCTCGGACCAGAGTTATGGTGCCCGGTAATGAATCGGAATCACTTCTATTTTGCGTACTTCTTTACCGGGCTCTCGGCCCGGGCAGAGGGTGCGCGCTAGAAACAAGCCGACACACCAACTCACAGCCCGAAGCCGAGAGAGGCTTCGGGTTTTTGCATTCCTGGAGCCCCCGGCACAGGAGACATCATGAGCAGCAAACCAATCCTCAAGAGCCACCGGCGCCCGGACGTCGAGACGAGCATCATCGCGGTCGGCAACGTCAGGTTTGGTGACGGCTCCTATCCGGTCATCGCCGGGCCCGCTGCCGTCGAGAGCGAAGAGCAGATCATCAACACCGCTCTGTCGCTGGCCGAATCGGGAGCGTTGCTGCTGCGTGCCGGCACCTATCGCGCGGAGAACTCGCCTTACACGTTCAAAGGTCTTGGGCAGGAAGGTCTTTGGCATCTCGAGAAGGCCGGGTTCGAAACAGGACTTCCGACCATGACCGAGGTCATCGAACCCGGCCATGTCGGACTGGTCGCAGACCATGCCGATATGTTGGAGATCGGGCCGGACAACATGCAGAACTTCGTCCTGCTCCAGATGGCAGGCAAGACGATGAAGCCTGTGATGCTGCATCGCGGTCCATCGGCGACGATCGATGAATGGTTGATGGCAGCCGAATACATAATGGCTGAGGGCAACGACAACGTGGTGCTGTGCGAACGGGGGAGCAGGGGATTCGATCCCCGTACCTCGGATACGATCGACATCTCGGCCGTGCCGGTGGTGCAGCGTCTTTCCCACCTGCCCGTTGTGATCGATCCGGCGCCGGCGAACGGCGATGTCGACATCCTCGCGCCGTTGGCTCTGGCCGGTAGATCAGTCGGTGCCGATGGACTGGTTGTCGCCTCCCATGTCGATCCCGGATCGTCATTGGCGGGCAATGGCAGTCAGCTCGATCTGGAGGAGTTCGCCAGACTGATGGATCAGCTGGGGATCCCCTCGCTGCGTGACGAGATCGATCGCGTGGATCGGGCACTGATCAAGCTGATCGCTCGGCGTCTCCACAGCTCGGTTGAGATCGCCAAGATCAAGGCGGTTAAGGGTCTCGAGATGCGCTCTCCCGACCGTGAGGCGGAGCTCATCGAAGAGGCCGTTCGGGACGGTGCGGCCCTTGGTGTCGATCGTGACTATATCGAGCAGCTGATGACGACGGTGCTCGATCACAGCCGGGCCGCACAGCGCAGGGCGCTCGACTGATCTTTCTCTCTACCTAACAGTCTTCGAATACACGGCGCTGACGATGTACTCAGTCGATAGAAGGAGTACATCGTGTACAGGAGAGTTCTCACGCTGCTGAGTCTGCTGGCCGTCTTCATGACGGTGGCCGTGGCGGCCAACGCCCAAGAGACCGAAGCAGTCGGCGCAGGATCGGCCGAGGGACGCGGCTGGGTGTGGGCCAGGGGTACCGGAACGGCGATCCTCGACGGCAAGGGCAAGATGCAGATGGCCATCGACGGCGATGTCGTCATTTACGACTACGCCGGTGACGCCGTTGTCAAGATGGGTGCCGTTCCCGAGGAGGAGCCAGACGGCGCCCGTTCCCAGTTGCAGGATGTGGACCCGACCACGACCTACACGTTCGACAACTTCCGCGGCAGGCTCCAAGTGATCGGTTCTGACTTCAGGATCGAAGCCGAAGGCACCATGAGGTTCCGTGCCGTCGGCCAGGGGGTAGTCGAGGTAGAAGGCGACGGCGTGTGGCGAACCCGGCATCGCCGTGGTACCTGGAACGGGGCGACGCTCCTCTGGGGAGAGGAGTCGACCGGCTAGCGCCACCCACGCAGACGAGGGACGGCACCTGCCGTCCCTCGTTCTGCCTTGATGCGGTCACATGACCGGATGTCCATTCCTAACCATGTTCGATGCGGGCGACCATTCGGATGGTCGGATTGGTATCAAATCCCGGGGGTCTGCAGTTGGGCAGGAACATAGAGAGGGGGCGGGCTGTTGCCCACCCCCTCTCTTTCGAGCTGGGTCCGATCAGCTTCCGATGCCAAGAGCACGGGCCAAGAATGTGGCCATCTCTGCCCGAGTCACGTCAGCGTCAGGGCTGTAGGTGTCTGGACCGGTACCAACGGTGATGCCGGCGGCGGCGATCGAGTTGATCGCAGCTTCGAACACCGAGTCATCGTCGTCGCCGAACGCGTCGACACCGCTGCCTGCAACATTGAACGAACGCTGGAGGAACGCTGCCATCTGACCCCGAGTCACGAGGTCGTCCGGGCTGTAAGTTCCCGGGCCGGTACCGACGGTGATCCCGGCTGCGGCGATCGCATTGA
>SWCD01011950.1_pt1 | contig 57471 bp, 43 predicted proteins | sample 4693011 | NCBI WGS metagenome assembly SWCD01 (sample SAMN10267278, study PRJNA491770) | bioreactor metagenome | isolation source: DHS bioreactor inoculated with marine | place: Japan: Omine Ridge, Nankai Trough
GGATCTCTACCGGCGCAAGCCGCTTCCGTGGAAGAGCTACCTCTGCTACGCCGTCGTCACGGCCCTCTACCTCGGCCTCTGGTTCACGCTCACGAGTCGCACCGGGGAGGGGGTCGTGGGGCAGACGCCCTACTGGCTCGGCGGGTCGCGTTTCTACGCCTCGGTCACCGCGATCAAGGGTCTCGTCTACTACACGAAGCTCCTCGTGCTGCCGGTGGAACTGGTCCTCGACTACTACGTCCCGGCGCGGGCGACCATCGACACCGGGGCCGTGCTGTCGATGATCCTGCTGACCCTGCTGGTCATCTTCGCGCTCACTTACACCCGCGAAAGCCGCTTCGCGCTCCTCTGGATCCTGATCACGATCTCCCCCGTGCTCGGCGTCGTGGTGCGGATGATGATCCCCACCACGGAGCGCTTCCTGCTGCTGCCGACGGTGGGTTTCAGCCTCTTCGCGGGGACGCTCCTCGCACGCACGCGACTGCGCTTCGTGGTCTTCGCCTGCTTTCTGGCCCTGACCGTACAGCGGGGCTTCGACTGGCGAACCGCGGATACGCTGTGGGAGTCCACGCTCGAGGTGGCCGAGACGCCTCAGGCCCTGGATTGGAAGTCCCGGCGGGCTTTCGACACGGCCTGGATGACGCGGGATCGGCGGGACGTCGAGAAGGTCGTGGCCACGGCGGTGGCCTTCCGCCGACTCTTCGAGGAGGACATTCAGTTTATGGGGCCCCAGGGCCGGGTGCTCCCCGGCGATCTGATCGGCCCGATCCACATCCGCGCCCTGCTCGCCACCGGCGACCTGGCGGAGGCGCTGACGCAGTCCCTGGCCTACGCGAGGGTGCACGGACAGCCGGAGGGCTACTACCTAGCGAGTCTGGCGCACCAGGCCATGGGCCGCACCGAGGAGGAGCGCGAGATGCTGCAGGCCGCCTGGGACGCCGGCATGCGCACCCCCAACATCTCCAACCGCCTGAACACCCTCCCCCGTTGACCGGAAAAAAAAACAACACCGGGAGTCCTTTTCTGCCCAGCCGCCCGGCAAAACGAAACCCTTCCAGCTTCGAAAAAAACAACACCGGGAGTCCTTTTCTGCCCAGCCGCCCGGCAAAACGAAACCCTTCCAGCTTCGAAAAGGACTCCCGGTGTTGTTTTTTTGGGGATGAGGGATGAAGAGGCTGCTGGACTGGTTTTCGGCGGAGCGGCGGGATATGCCCTGGCGGCGAGTGGTCTCGCCGTGGCGGACGCTCGTTTCGGAGATCATGCTCCAGCAGACGCGGGTGGCGGTGGTGGCGCCGCGGTTCGAGGAGTTTCTGGCGCGGTTTCCGGACCCGCGCGCCATGGCGAGAGCCACCGAGGACGACGTGCTCGCGCTGTGGTCGGGGCTCGGCTACTACCGCCGGGCCAGGAGCCTGCACGCCGCCGCCCGGGCCATCGTCCTGTACCACGACGGTGAGGTTCCCGCCGACCGCAAGGCGCTCCGAGCCCTCCCCGGCATTGGCGAGTACACCGCCGGCGCCATCCTCTCCATCGCCTTCGGACTGCCCGAACCCGTGGTGGACGGCAACGTGGAGCGCGTGTTTGCGCGCCTCCACCGGTTGAAGGGCAACGTGAAGCGGGGGGAGACCAGAAAACGTGTCCGCGAACTCGCCGTGGAGGCGGTCCGGACCGGACCTCCGAGCGATGTGAACCAGGCCCTGATGGAACTCGGGGCCCTTGTCTGCCTGCCGCGCGGGCCGCGCTGCGACCAATGTCCGCTGGTGGCGGACTGCGCCGCGGCGAAGAGCGGCGATCCGGAGTCGTTCCCGACGCTGCCGACGCCGAAGGAAACCGTGGCCGTGGCCCTGGCCGTAGCCGTGGTGGTCAAGGACGGCCAGATCCTCCTCGTCCGGCACCCCGAGGGCGGCTTCCTTTCCGGCACCTTCGGACCGCCCTTCGCCAGGATGACCTCCGGGGAGAACCCGGCGGACGCCATCGCCCGCGCCGGCGGCATGGACCTCGAGGCCGGAGAGCTCCTCGGCACGATCCGCCACCAGATCACCCACCACCGCATCGTGGGACACGTCCTGGCCGCCCGGCTCACCGGACCGCTCCCGTCCGCGGACGCCCGGTTCGTCACGCTCGGCGAACTTCCATCCATCGGTCTCTCCTCCTTCGCCCGAAAGTCCCTGCAGTGGAGTCCGGGCGAGGGGGATTTTCGGTGTTGACTCCACCCGCGGAAATCCCGAAGCTGACCCCTCTCGGGTGAGACGCCGCCGCCTGCCGGAGATATACATGCCCTCTCGCACGCTTCCCGTCCTCCTTCTGTCCATCGTCGCCCTCGGCCTCCCCCTCCTCCTCCCCACCGAGGCGCGAGCGGAGGACGACCTCGCCTCACTCCTCGTACTCACGAAACACCGGGACCCGGCCCAGCGTCTGGCGGCCATCCGGAAACTGGGGGCCCTGAAGGACCCCGGCGCATTGGATCGGCTGATCGAACTCCTCTCCGAGCCCGACCCGGCCCAGAGGGAGGAGGCCGCGAGGGCTCTCGGACAGATTGGGGACCGGCGCGCGCTCGCCCCGCTCACGGCGGTCCTTTTGGACCCGAGCGTCCCCTTCCGCAACGCCGCCGCCGATGGTCTGGGAGCGCTCGGCGATCCGGGGGCCGTGGATCCCCTGATCGCCGCGCTGGTCGGTGGCGAGGCGGTCCGCAACTCGATCGTCGGCGCCCTGGTCAAGATCGGTGAGCCCGCAATCCCGGCGCTGGTCACGGCCCTCGCGAGCAAGGATCCAGACTCTCCGCCCGCCGCGGCGGCGGCGCTCGGCGGAATCGGCGGCGAGAAGGTCGTGGCCCCCCTGGTGAACAGCCTGAAGACGGCCGACCGGCGGACCCGCTGCGCGGCCGCGGAGGCACTCGGAAAGGCCGGACAGAAGAGCGCGATCCCGGCGCTCTCGGAGGCGCTCAAAGCGAAGATCCCCGGGCCTCCCGGGATGCCGATCCGCTTCGACTACCGCGTCGCCGCCGCCACGGCGCTGGGGAAGATCGGCGACAAGGCCGCCCTCCCGGCCCTGAACGCCGCGGCGAAGGACCGCAACAGTTCCCTGTCCAGGGCGGCGAAGCAGGCCATCGACGAGATCAACCGCCAGGCTGCCGGGGAGGGATCCGAGTAGTCCCGGGTTCGCACACCGGAGACGAGACCGTTTCCCGCAGCCATTAGGCGGCGGTGACGCTCTCGATTCGTACAATCGCGGCTTCCATCTGCGTGGAGGCTCGCCGTGAAACACCTTCAAATCGCGCTCGTCCTCATCGTCTGCTCTCCCCTCGTCCTGGCCCAGGGCCTGCCCCCGGTGGGCGTTACGCTCGGGGCGGTGACGAAGGAGACCGTGCACGAGACGATCACCGGCGTCGCCACCGTGGAGCCCTGGCGCCGAACCGTGCTGAGCACCGAGCTCGCCGGGCTGGTCGAGGCCTATCCGCTGCGCGAGGGAGACGCGGTGGTGGAGGGGGAAACGGTGGTCTGCGAGTTGAGGCACTCCACGCTGCTGATCGACCTCTCGGAGGCGGAGGCTCTGCTCGCGCGGGCCGAGGCGGAGGCCGAGACGTCGGTGCGCAACGCCCTCGCCACCATGGAGGAGCGCCGAGCCCAGATGGATCGCGCGGAGCGTGAGTTCAAGCGGTCCGAGGAACTCTACCGGGACCAGGTGATCAACAAGGCGGAGTTCGACCGCGCCGAGGCCGACGCGATCGCCGCGCGCTACCAGTTCGAGCGGGCCCGCGAGGACCACGAACTGGCGAAGGACGGCACCGACCCGGCGACGAAGGCGCGCGAGGCCGAGGTGCGGCGCGCGCGCGCCCGCCTCGACCGGGTGAAGGACCTGATCGAGAAAGCCACCATCAAGTCGCCGGTCAACGGCAAGGTCGCGAAGCGGATGACCGAGGTCGGCGAGTGGGTGGCCCCGGGCGGCGCGATCATCGAGATCCTGACGCTCGATCCGGTGCTGGTCCGTGTCGGGATCAACGAGACGGATGTCGCCAAGCTCGCCGTGGGAGACGCGGTGGATGTCCGGGTGGATGCCCATCCGGGTCGGCTCTTCGCCGGAAAGATCCGCCACGTGGTGCCCGAGGCGGACCCGCGCAGCCGTTCCTTTCCGGTGCTCGTCGAGGTCGCCAACCCGGACGACGCCCTGCTCGCCGGCATGTTCGCGCGGGTGGAGATCCGCGGCGGCGACGGTGTCGAGTCGCTGGCGGTCCCGAAGGATGCGATCGTGCTCTCTCCCACCGGACCGATGATCTTCACCATGAAGGCGCCGGAGGGCAAAGGGATGCCCACCGCGGTGCCGATCCCGGTCACGCTGGGCGGCACGAGCCGCGACCTGATCGCGGTCAGCGGCCCCGGCATCGTCGAGGGAATGCCGGTCGTCACCACCGGCAATGAGAAGCTCATCCCCGGCCAGCCGATGATCCCGCAAGGCGCGGGAGGACCTCCCGGAGGGGGCCGATGAAGCTGATCGAAACATCGATCCGGTATCCGGTCTCCGTCATCGTAGGCGTGCTGCTCGCCACGCTGTTCGGGGTCCTGGCGCTGCTCGGAATTCCGCTGCAGATGGTCCCCACCGTGGACCGGCCGATCATCACCGTGGAGACGCGCTGGACGGGGGCCTCGCCGAAGGAGGTGGAGGAGGAGATCACCGACCGGCTCGAGGAGCAGTTGAACTCCGTCGAGGGCCTCTCCGAGATCACCTCCAGTTCCTCCGACGGTACGAGCACCATCGTGCTGCAGTTCGACTGGGGCACGGACAAGGACGTCGCCCGCCTCGAGGTCTCGGAGAAGATCGGCCTGGTCGGCAACCTCCCGGATGAGGCGGACGAGCCGGTCATCAAGGCCGCGAACACGGACGAAGAGAACAAGATCAGCTGGATCGTCCTGAAGTCCGAGCTGCCGGTGAACGATGTCCGGATCCTGGCCGATGACGTCATGCGGCCCCGGTTCGAGCGCGTGGAAGGCGTCGGCAGCGTGGACATGTTCGGAGGTGAGGAGCGCGAGGTCCACGTCCTCGTCGACCCCGACGCCCTGGCCGCCCGCGGCATCCCCTTCACGCTGCTTCGCAGCATCCTGCTCGGCGAAAACCGCAACGTGAAGGCCGGCGGACTGGAGGAGGGGAAGTCGCGGTTCGTCATCCGGACGGTCGGGCAGTTCACCGATCTCGAGGAGATCGGAAACACGGTCCTCACCTGGCAGGACGGCAATCCCGTCTACGTCAAGGAAGTCGCCGACGTCCGGTTCTCGTACGCCGACCGACTGGTCACGGTCCGCCAGAACGGCCAGCCCGCGATGGTCTTCGGGATCGCGCGGAAGACGGGGGCCAACTCCGTCGACGTGATGAAGCGCGTGCGCGCGGTGGTGGCGGACCTGAACGAGCAGTATGTGCCGGTGGGGATCGAGCTGGAGGCGGTCTACGACGAAACCGAGTACATCGACGACTCCGTGGATCTCGTTTCCGCCAACCTGCTCTACGGCGCGGCGCTCGCGGTGGTCGTGCTGCTGCTTTTCCTCCGGAGCGGAGTGTCGACACTCATCGTCGGTTTCACCATCCCCATCTCGGTGGTGGTGACTTTCATCTTCCTGCAGATTTTCGACCGCAGCCTGAACATCATCAGTCTGGCCGGCCTGGCCTTCGCCGTGGGCATGGTGGTGGACAACGCCATCGTCGTGCTGGAGAACATCTTCCGCCACCAGCAGATGGGCAAGTCGCCGATGAACGCGGCCTACGACGGCACGAAGGAGGTCTGGGGGGCGATCCTCTCCTCCACCCTGACCACGCTCGCGGTGTTCATCCCGATCCTGTTCGTGCAGCAGGAGGCGGGGCAGCTGTTCCGGGACATCGCCATCGCGCTATCCTGCTCGATCGGCATGTCGCTGCTCGTTTCGATCACCGTGATCCCGATGCTCTCCTCGAGATTGCTCAAGGTGAAGAAGAAGCGGAGATTCGAGTTCGTGGCCGGGGGCGGCACGGTCGCGGTGAACGGCATCACGACAGCGGTCGGCTGGCTCACCGCCGGTTTCACGCGCAAGCTCGTGACTTCGGTCGTCATCATCGCCGGCGCGGTCTTCTTCGCTTTCCGGTACGCCCCGCCGATGGACTACCTCCCCTCCGGAAACCGGCCGCTGATCCTGACGATCCTCCTCACGCCGCCCGGCTTCAACACGAACAAAATGGAGTCGATTCTCTCGGAGGTGGAGCAGCGGTACCTGGCGAGGCCCGAAGTTGAACACATGTTCTCCGTGGCGCTTCCGGACGACCCCATCGTCGGTGTGATCATCCGTGACGAAGACAGCGACAAGGCCACGATGCACAGGCTGACGGGCGAGTTCCAGCAGATGAATTTCGGCATCCCCGGCGTCTCCTTTCCCATCGTCACCCAGCTCCCGCTCTTCGGAGGCAACTTCGGAGGAGGCGACCTGGAGATCACCGTGCGCGGCCCCGACCTGGCGACGATCCAGGGCCTGGCGGGACAGCTCATGGGGGGAGCCATGGGGATCCAGGAGAAGGCGGGCTTCACCAGCGTCCGCCCCTCCTTCGAGCTCGGCAAGCCGGAGGTGCAGATCATCCCGGACCGCGAGAAGGCCGCCGCCCTGGGCCTCTCCGTCGCCGACATCGGTTTCGTCGTGGGCACGATGGTGGACGGCACGCTGGCCGGCGAGTTCCGGGAGCAGGGCCGCAAGATCGACCTGCTGCTCCGCGGTCCTCCCGCCCGGACATCCCGCGTCGAGGACCTGCTCACCGTGCCGCTGGTCACCCCCACCGGGAACCTGATCCAGCTCGGCGACGTGGTGTCGCTGCTACCGGTCTCCGGCCCCGCCACCATCGAGCACAACGACCTCGACCGCTCCGTGAAGATCCTGATCGGCGTGGACGCGACGGTGCCCCTCGACGAGGCGCGCGGCGTGCTCCTCGAGGAAGTCGTCGGTCCCCTCCGTCAACGACTGCCGGGCCTCGAATACACCATCGACCTCGTCGGTCAGGCCCGCGACCTCGACCGCACCTGGGTCGCCGTCCGGGGATCGTTCGTGCTCGCGGTCATCATCGTCTACCTCCTGATGGCCGCCCTCTTCGAGTCTTTCGCGGTGCCGATCGTCATCATCCTCTCCGTCCCGCTCGCCCTGACCGGAGGCATCTTCGGCCTGGCCATCACCCGGTACTTCGACCCCACGGTGAAGATGGACGTCATCACCATGCTCGGCTTCGTCATCCTGGCCGGGGTCGTGGTGAACAACGCGATCCTCATCGTGCACCAGACCCTGAACAACATCCGGGAGGGCATGGGCCTCCGTCCGGCTCTTCTCGAATCGGTGCGCTCCCGCGTCCGCCCCATCTTCATGTCCACCACCACCTCCGTGATGGGCATGCTGCCGCTGGTGCTTTCCAGCGGATCCGGGACGGAACTCTACCGGGGGCTCGGCGCGGTGGTGGTGGGCGGTCTGGCCCTCTCCACGGTGTTCACGCTGTTCCTGATTCCGACGCTCCTCAGCCTGTCCCTGGACCTCCGGGAGCTCTTGACGAAGGTCTTCGGGGCCAAGCCCCTGTCCCTGGCGCTCCGGGAGTCGAGGGCGTTCCACGCGGAGGAGGATTAGGCCCGGAGGCCGACCCTCCGAGGGGGAATCGACGCGCGGCCTGAGCGAGCACGCTACGGCATATACACCATCGGCCCCTGCCCCACCCGCTCCAGGCGGTAGGTGTCCCACTTTCTCGTCGTCGTCCTGGTCGCCGCCTCCTGCTCCAGTTTGTAGGCCAGGAGGGCGTGGGTGCCGTCGGTGCGGAGGCTGATGGAGCCGTAGACCGTTACCGCCCGCTCCTTCAGCTTCTTCTTCGAGGTGTTGATCTTCTTCTCGAGCTTGTCGCGCTCCGCGCCCGCCGGCACCGTCTCGCGCTCCTCCAGGAGACCGATCAGGTTCTGCACCTCGGAGTCGATGTCCGGGATGGATCTCGCCAGCTCGGTGCTGAAGATCAGCGAGCGCCAGCCGCGCCCCTGCTGCCCGAGGGCGCCGAGGGTGTCGCTGCGCGGGTGGGCGAAGGACTCGTTGTCGCCGCTCGATACCACCGTGGCCGCCGCGTGAACGGCAGCGAGGAACGCGTCGCTGAAGTCCGCGCTGCCGTGGTGGCAGCTCTTCGCCACGTCGGCCTCGAAGTGCGGCCGCCCGGCCAGGACGAGGTTCAGATGCTGCTCCGGAGTGACGGGAGGAGTCGGCAGGCCGGTGTACTGGCCGAGGAGGAATTCCTCCGCCTCCGTGTTGAGGTCCCCGCCGAGCAGGATGCTCAGGTTTCCGTAGCTGAGCCTCAGAACCACCGAGTGCCCGTTCTTGGTCTTGCTGGTGCTCGAGAACTGCCGCAGCCACTGGTTTCCGGTCTCCACTACCGGCGCCAGCACCTCGAGCTTCGGGGCGCCCGGATCCAGCGGATCCGGCGCATACCCGGGAACGTAGTTCCGGACGTGCGGCAGCGTGGCCAGCATCTGGAAGTTGTTGACGCGCCCCGAGTTGATCGCCTTCTCCATGAGCTTCGGGTACTTCCGTCCGCTCTGGGCGCTCGCGGGGTTCTTCTTCCACAGCGCCGTATTCGCGAGGAAGCCGGTCAGGTCGCCCTGCGACTTCATCAGCCGGGTGAGATAGGTCTCGGCCCCCACCACCGTGCTCGGTCCCAGCTCCTGCGTCCCGTCGAGGGATTCCATGAGCCCGTTGTGGTAGAGCGTCCCGATGGTGACCTTCTTCTCGCCGATCAGCTTCGAGAAGCCGCCGTAATGGTCGATGTCCGGGTGGGTGATCACCGCGCAGTCGAAGGCCCAGTCATCCGTCAGCTTCTCGAACCGCCACTTCAGGTAGCGGTGCATGGCGCGGCCCTCGCCGGCGTCGATCAGCACCCGACGCCCGTCCGGCATCACCAGCATGCAGCCGTCCCCCTGCCCGACGTCGACGAAGACGACCTCCAGCAGCGGCCGGCTCATGACATCCGTGGCCCGGACGTACCCCTTCGAACCCCGCGCACTCGCCGCGTACCACCCGTTCACCGGGTTTTCGTCCACCTCGATCCAGTCACCCCACAGAAGCTCGCTGATCCCCTTCTTGCCATCGGCCTTCTGGTAGAGCTGGATGGTGGGGTATTCCGCAAAGACGTACTTTTTGGGCATGATTCCCTCCTCTCCGTTTTCATCCCTGTATGCACCCCTCAGACGGTCTATCAGAGGGCCGGGAGAATCTCAAGGGGCTGGAGAAGTTCTGCGCGGTTCCGGATCGAAGACGGTCGCCAGGTTCAGCGTGATCGGTGGCCGATAGAGTCCGCCCTCATGGAATCGCGAAAGACAACCATGAGTTGGTCCGCCGACTCATCTGCCGCTGGATCGCGGGAATACCGACTCCAGAAACCGACCGATGACGGTAGCCGCAGCTCTCGCTGACACGGGGGCCCCATCTGCTCGAGCCGCGAACTCGCTTTCGACCGCCACGGGGCCATCCGCATCCGCATCGGAGAAAAGGCTGAGAAGGACGTCGCGCCCCTTGATCACCCACTTGCGCCACTCATGGGATTCCCCTCCGACAGCATCCATCCACCGACTCACGGCGTCCACCTTGCGAAACCAGAGAACCGCGACATCGTAGATGTACGCGAGGTCCTTCCTCTGAGACTCCCCGGTACGCTCTCCATGAATCAGAGCCTTCTGGAGGAGGTACGTCGCGGGGTTGGGAACTCGAACCTTCAGGGAAGCCTCCAACTCGAGTTCCCCGACTCGAGCGACATCCATCTCTATCGGCATGTAGAGCAGAAGGTCCAGATACCTGAGACATTGAGCAGTCAGGCCGGTCTGGACTTTCTTCAAGTACTTTGGCTCGCCCGAGCGATCGACTTCCGAGCCGCGAAGGGGCGTCAGCATTTCGACATACACGGGTGCCTTTCCCGCCTCCTGCCAACTCTCGTGCTGGTAGATCACCACGGGTGGGCGGATGGCGGTCCGCGGAGCGAAATTCCCGTTCGCCAGCAGGCTCGACATCGGCCCCGCCGGATCAACGGGCAGGACCGGAGGCACCACGACATCGAAGTCAAAGGTGAAGAGGGCCGGATGGGAAGGGCTGCTGATGCCCGGATAGCATCGGTAGAAGTAAGGTGCCCATCCTCCGCCCAGGACGATTTCCCCGAGATACGGCTCGATCGCAGTGAGAAGCCGTTTCAGATCGAGCAACGCCTCTTCGAAGGTCGGATATCGACGGCTCATTCTGCCTCCTGGAAAGCCAGGATCCGCTCCAGGATGTAGTCGGCCTGCTCTCGGCCTCGGCCCCCGCTGGAGATCGAGTCCAACGCGACTTGCCACATGTCCACCAGCGGTGGACCCTTCTGACCTCGCACCCGGCCGCGGAACACGGATCGGGGGAACATCGGCCTGCTCAGGATCATCTGAGCATCCCGCAACTCACACTCCTCCAACTGCCAGATTGAGATCGCCCGACTGATCGGTATCTCAAGGTGGATAAGCGGTGGCTGCCGATTCGGCTTCCGAAGGAGTCCGTGTCGCAGAGCTGCCGACGCTCCTCCCACTGTCGCGCTGTCCCATGCAGAGGACGGCAGCAACTGCTGCACGCCGAGGTCTTCCTCCGAATGCTCGAGGGGCAGCAGGGCTCGAGCCGGCACCGCCTTCCGGCGAGCATTGCTCTCATCGTGAAGCCAGGACTGGAGAAGCTCCTGGACCCGTACGAGCTTCAATCCGGATGGTGACTTCCTGAGGAGCCCCCGGGATTCGAACGCCGAGGCGAAGTTGTGGGCCTTGGCGATGGATACCTGAGCCACCTCGGCCAGTTCAGTCGGGTGTCGGGGCCTCCGGCGCGGGCCTCCCCAGAGTTCCTCCGGGGCGTTCCTCAGGAGCAGCACCTTGAGCATCCAGCGATTGAGGTCGGTGAAGAGCTGGCGATCTCCTCGATGATGAGCGCTTCTCCCCTCCGCCGGCAATGAAGCGGCCCGTTCCCATTCGACTTCGAGGTCGGGAACCACGAGCACCGCTTGTCCGCTCTCATCCAGAAGGCCCCAGCCGACGCCGGGAGCGAACTTCCTCATGAAGGACTCCGCGGCGCGCCTGAGCTTCGTGCCGAACCTCGGCAGCGCCACCACGGCAACGGGCAATCCTCCCTGCTCGCCCGCGGAGCGCTTCAGCCGAAGCACCGCTCTCGCCAGCTGCCCCTCCACCTCCAGGATGCGCGGCCCCCTCACGAGTTCGAGTGCGACCAGCACCCGCCGGTCCTCGACCCCGATCAGTTGATCCACCTCGACCTGAGTTCTCTCGGGGTGCAGGAGACGGGAATACGGGATCGCCTCGAGGAGCATCTCGATCAGGGCCCCCTGCCAGTGCTCTTTGGATTTCATCTCATCACCCGATTCTTCTGCGCACCAGAATTCTACTGCACAGAAGAATACAGTCAAGGACCGACCTTGGAGCTGAATGGCGGGGCATGATTCCCTTTACTCCGTTTCCCCGTGACTCACACCCCCCTGAGGTCGACCAGAGGTCTACGGGAATCTCAAGCGGCAGGATCCGGACGGAACCGCTATGGTGGTGCCCCAACCCCGGAGGAGCGTCCCGTGAGACCGACCGCAACGACCCTCGCCGCATCCGCCCTGGCCCTCCTGCTCGTCCTTGGCGCGCCCCCCGCCGCCGGAACGGAAGGCCCCCCGGAGCCAATCGTGCTGCAGGCCGGGAAGATCCTCGAGGTGGGAGGCAAGTCGCTCTCCGTCGGCCACACCGCCTCTGTCGAGATGGCGGACTGGAACAACGACGGGCGGATGGACCTCCTCATCGGCACCTTCTCCGGCGGCAAGGTGCTGCTCTTCCTGAACACCGGCGGCGGGGCCGATCCGAGCTTTGACGAGGGAACCACCCTGATGGCCGGCGATGTGGCGATCAAGACGGGCTTCGGGTGATGCCAGGGTGCCCGTCCGCGTGTCGCGGACTTGAACGGCGACGGGAAGAAGGATCTTCTCGTCGGTGACTCGGATGGTCTGGTGTTCCTGTTCCTGAACGAGGGTACGGATGCCGAGCCGAAGCTCGCGGCCGGCCGGCAGCTCGAGGTCGGCGGTAAACCCTTTACGTGGGAAGGAACGCGCATCAAGCCCGAGGTCGTGGACTGGAACAACGACGGGCAGATCGACCTGCTCCTCGGAGAGGAGAGGGGGAAGGTGCTGCTGCTCCTGAACTCCGGCACGAAGTCCGACCCGGTCTTCGAGGAGGCCGTCTTCCTGAAGGACGGCGATGCCGACCTCAAGGTCTGGATGCGCTGCGACCCCGCGGTCACGGACTGGGACGGGGACGGAAAGAAGGACCTCCTCCTCGCGGACGAGGGCGGTCACGTCACGCTCTTCCGGAACCGGGGCACCGACGCCGCCCCGGCCTTCGCGGGCGGCGAACTCCTGCGGGCGAGGGGCTGGCCCCTCTCTCCGGGCACCGCCGGCTACTTCCGCGAGGATCTCGACGGTGACGGGAAGCAGGAGGTCGTGGCTCCGAATTCCAAGGGTGGCATCACTATCTACCAGGGTTCCGAGCGGCCGCCGCTCCTGGTCGCCGGGAAGCCATGGCAGGGGGAGCCGGGCCGCCCGAAGATCCGTCGCATCGACTTCAACGCCGACGGCCGCTTCGACATTCTCATCGGCGAGGCGTCGGGAGCGGTCAGCGTGGCCCTGAACACCGGGGAAGGCAAGGCCGCGGAGTTCGGCCGCCTGCTCGTGCTGAAGGACGGGGACGACCCGCTGAACGGCGGCCCCGGCGTGAACCCCCGTTTCGAGGACTTCGACGGGGATGAGGTGCCGGATCTCGCCTGCTTCGATGAGGACGGCGGGCTTCGGTGTTTTCGAAACACCGGCACCGCGAAGGAACCCGTGCTTGAGTCGGTCGAGAACCCGGAGAAGGAATCCTCCGAGATCTGCGGCGGCTACCGGTCGCGCCTGGATGTGGCGGATTGGAACGGGGACGGCAAGGCGGATTTGATTTATGGGGTGACGAGCTACAAGGACAGTCGTTCGCGGGTCTATGTGTTTCTGAGGTAGCCCCTGAGCCCGAAGGGCGCCTGGACGGGTGGCGGCCGGCACGGAGGCCGGCCCTCCAGGCCGCGGTTGGATGCTCGCCTGGAGGGCGCCGCGCCGGCGGCGCCTGGTTGGATTCAGGGGAGGGGAACGGATTCAGGGGGGCGTGCCGACGCGCAATGCCAAGGGGAACGGGGCAGGATTGTTGGACGGGTTCAGAACGGCTCGGGTCAGGAGACAGACCAGAACAGCACCCTCCCCCTACCGCGCCATCGTCACGACAACCCGCGCTTCCCGGTCCGCCATCACCCGCACCTGCTCCTCGGTGGTCCCGTAGCCCTGGATCTTCACGATGACCCGGTACAGGCCCGGCCTCTTGATCCTGAGGCGGAAGGAGTCGGCCACAGGGACCCACCGCTCGACGCGACGGCCACGCTCATCGACCCAGGCGACGTAAAGGTTCGCGAAGGGCGGGTCGGGGGGCAGCTCCTGGCCCGGGGCGTATTGCAGGTCGACGCGCAGGAGCAGGGCCCCGGTGAGGACCACCCGCACGTCCTTCGCGCCGGCCTGAACGCCGTTCGTCCGCCCCCACCTCACGTCGACAGAGTATCGAGCGCCCTCCCGGACGGTGATGGTGTGCGGCCCTTTGCCGAAGTCGGGCACGGAGAAGCGCCCCGACTCGTCGGTTTTGATCACGCGCTCCATCCCCTCGAAGTCCCGGTGATAGACGTGGACCTGGATCCCTGGGACGGGCGCCCCGTCGTCGTCCACCACGACGCCGGAGATCCGGCCGCTCCCGGCGACGATCTCGTCCTTGAGGTCCAGTTCCTCGCCTCGCACACGGTCTACATGGATGGTCGCGGGGATGCCCGCCGGCGTGCCGATCTGGATGTCGCCGCCGCCCTCGGGAAACCCCTCGAGCACGAAGCGCCCCTCGGAATCGGTCACCGTCTCGAGCGTCACCCCGGTCACCACGGTGTGTAGCACCTCGCTCACCCCGGCGGAGACCGAGCGCTCCGCGTACGCCAGGACCGTGGCCCCGGAGACGGGCTCTCGCTCACCGTAGAGGATCCGGCCGCGGATCCGCACCGGTCGCTCGAGCACGACCTCGACCTCCTCCGGCAGCGGCTCCTCTGTATCGAAGAAGTACGGGCGGGACATGTAGCCCGGAGCCACGACCCGGAGCGGGCCCCCGGAACAGGACTCCGACTCCGGCACCGGGGGGAACTCGAACACTCCTCCCCCGAAGGCCACGGGGGCCAGCCAGACGCCGGCCTGTGCACCGCAGGAAGCGAGCATGGAGTCGAAGACCTGGTGAAGAATGAGGCTGACGCTCGCCTCCGGGATCGGGCGCCCGTCCAGATCCACTACGCGCACGCGAACCGCCTCGCCGCGGGCCAGGACGAGATCGATTTCCTTCGTGCCCGGCTCCCAGAGGTAGAGGGTTCTCGTGATCGCCACCGCGTCGCCGTGATAGGCGAAGACGCACACGCCCAGGAGCCGCCTGGCATGGAAGACCGCCTCCGCCACGCCCTCGCGGTCGGAAGCAACCCGGGCCCGCTCCGGCGGGGGCGGGTTCGGCACCCATAATTCGGGGCCGTCCGCGTAGTGGTCCGACTTAAGGACCAAGACGACCGCGTCGGCGACGGGTTTCCCGTTCCCGTCCTTCACCCTCACCCTCAGGCGAACGACAGGATCGGCCTCGACCGGAGGTTCTTCCGGGGCGGGAGCCACCTCGGGAGCGGACTCGGCCGGGAGCGGGGCGGCCGCGGGTGGAGCCGAGACCCCGATCGGTTCGGGCTCCGGTGGCGGGGAAGCACCGGGAAGGAGGCCGTCCTCCGGCCAGGCGAGGAGGAGCAGCAGGAGGGCGATCGCCGCCAGCACGATCACGGTCCTCCGCGAGTTCACTCCCGCCCCTCCTCCTCGAGATCAAGCCGGAGCAGCGACAGCACCAGCATCCGCTCGGGCCCTCCTGATATCCTCGCGCACTCCTTCACCAGACCGTCACGGGTGAGAGGCCACACCGGCACCGGGCGGCTGTTCAGGGCGAACGGGTCCACGCAGAGTCCGGGGTCGGAGGTCACCCCGTACTGGCGGCAAGGCGTGGGACGATGCGCGTAGATCGAGCAGGCGTCGTCCTCGAGGAACGGGCAGGCGAGGTCGAGGGCGAGGTAGCGGCGGAGGAGCTTCTCCGTGCGGGCGTCCTCCCCGGGGTCGTCGGGGGTGCGCTTTATGCCTCCATCGAGTTCCGCGAGCAAGCCCGCCGCATCGAGCGCCCGCCGGACCGACAGGAACCGCTCCGCCACCCGCTCGCGGTGCTCCGCAGGAAGCGCATCGAAAACCTCCCGCAGAACCAGCGCCTCCGCCAGAGAGATCCGCATCAGGTAGCGGCAGCAGGCCGCGCAGCCGCGCGCACAGCGGGTCGGGAAACCCCGCGATCGCTCCCGCTCCATCGCCTCGGCCACGGCCCGGTCGGCCTCCATGAAAGCCGGAGGGACCAGCGCCTTCAGGCGGTCCACATCACTCACGGGGCTCTCACGCCGGCCACAATTCGCGCGGCGAGGATCGGGATCTCGAGCGTGAAGAGGTCCGCCGGGGAGATCGGAGCCAGGAGCTGGTCGGTCCACGGCACGTCGGCCTCGGTCACGCCGTTGACGATGTCGTCGTAGTCCTCGCCCAACGCGGCGATCTTCTCCCGGACGCCGAGCTCATCAACGAAGTCCAGGTGCAGCAACGCCAGCGCGTTCACGGTGAAGCGGTGGTCCACGAGGGGCAGGATGGCGATCCGGCGGCCGTCCTTCGCGCCGGCGCCGAGCCAGGCGCGGCGCTCCTGCACGACGGACCGCTTGGTGCCCTTCAGGGGCGCGCCGCCCTCCGCGCGGGAGGAGATGCCGGCGGCGGTGCCGGTGCGCTCGGTGGCGGTGATGCGGGCCGCGGCGGCGGGGGAACCGTCGGGCTCGAGGTGCTCGATCTTGTAGCGGGTCAGGCCGGTCACCGCGGAGACCGCCGGCTGGATCATCCGCAGGCGGGCGCGGTCGCTGAAGGTGATGGCCGACATCGGCACCCCGGCCCCCTCGAGGGCGTCGAACAGCACGCCTTCGGGACGCTCGGAGGGACGACTCGTGCCCACGGTGACGATCTTCGCCTGGTGCTTGATGGCGTCGATGGGCCGAAGGGTCTGGTCGATGGCCTCCACCAGGCACTCGAGGAGCACGCCGTGGATCTCCGAGAGACTCGGGCCGCGGGCGAACTCCTCGACGAAGGAGGCCGGCGGGATCTGGCCCGCTCCGTACTTCATGAGGAGGATCAGGTCCGCTGCGGTCTCCGCCTCGAGGGCCGAGGCGAAGCGCGAGGAGCGCAGCCGCACCTGGTACTCGCGGCAAAGCTTCGACAGCTCGCTCACCACGGAGGCATCGGACCGGTCGAGGGCGTTCACCACGTGGGCGCGGATCCGACCGAGGAATCGGCCCCCCTCGTCGATGGCGCGGGCGGCGTGGTAGCCGAAGAGGTGGCCCGCCATGGTGCACATCACCATGGACAGCAGCGGTGAGGCCGGCGGCAGTTCGATCAACTCGGCGGCGTACTCGTCGAACCGGCGATCCCCCGCCGCGGCGAACACCACGGGGATGGCCCGGTGCGCCTTGAAGATGGCGACATCCTTCGCCAGGTCGGAGAGGACCGAGTCGTTGTTGCCCGCCGCCAGCACGAGGATCATCGACTCCGAGGAGAGGTCAATGTGCTTCTTGTCCTCCACCGAGTCCGCGGAGATCGACTTGTAGCAGAGCTCGGAGAGCTTGATCCGCACCTCTTCCGCGGCGATGCGGTTCGGGCCGGAGCCCACCACCGTCCAGTACCGGCGCACCGGGGCGGTGCGCTCGGCGGCTTTCTCGATCTTCGGGCCGAGCTTGGCGACCTCGCGGAGCAGGTCCGGCAGGTCCTTCAACTCGTCCAGGCGCTCGCGCACCTGGTCCTCGTCCATGGTCCCGGCCAGGCGGCCGAAGGCGAGACCCAGCACCGCGCCGGCCACGACCTGACTGTAGAACGCCTTGGTGGAGGCCACCGACATCTCCACGTCGCGGCCGTCGGAGGTGTAGAGCACGCCGGCGGTCTTGAAGGTGATGTCCGAGTTGCGGCGGTTCACGATGGCCAGGGTCTGCGCGCCGCGTTCCCTGGCGAGATCCACCGCGCGGTTCGTGTCCGCCGTGGCGCCGGACTGCGTCACCGCGATGACCAGCGTCTTCGACATGTCCGGCTCGAGGCAGAACCCCGAGAGCTCTGAGGCCTTCATGGTGCTGACATGGATGCCGGAGCCCTTGAGCGATTCGTCGATGAACGCGGCCGCGGCCATCGCCGCGATCGAGGCGGTGCCCTGCCCCACCACGAAGATGCGATCGAGTCCATGGGCCCAGAACAACTTCGCCAGGACGTCGGGGATGGTTTCCCGGCCGAGGAGGGGTTCCCCGTGCCGATTGAACTTGCCGCGGATGGTCTTGGCCACGGAGTCGGGCGCCTGGGAGACCTCCTTCAGGAAGTAGTGCGGGAAGTCCCCGCGGTCCACATCCCGGGTGGTGATCTCGGAGGGCCGGACGTCCTCGGCGGTGAGTTTCACCTCGACCCCGTCGTGATGGCAGGCCCTGATGTCTTTGAAGCCGGCCGAACCGGTGTCGAGCAGAAACACCTGCCCGCGGGTGCCGGCGTCGCCGGGAACGCGCTCGCGGTCGCCCTCGAGCTTCACGAACCGATCGGTCTCCTCGACCAGGCCGTAGATCTCCGAGGCCACCACGTACCCGGAGTCGGGCAGACCCACGTACAGCGACTGTCCCGACCCCTTGAGCGACAGGAACATCCGCCCCGGAGCGAGGTCGGAGGTCATGAGGATCGCCGCCGAACCGGAGAAGTCGCCCACCGCCAGGCGGAACGCGGTCTCGAGGTCCTCCCCGCGACGGAGGTGGTGATCGATCCACAGCGCGATGACCTTGGCGTCGGTGGTGATGCGCTCCGAGACGCGCCGGCCGGTCTCCTCTTCGAAGCGCTGCTTCAGTTCGAGGTAGTTGTCGATGTCACCGTTCAGGGCGACGTGGATGTGCGGGGCGAAACCTTCGTCGAGGGGCGGAAGGGCTGCTTCGTCGACACAGGCGTTGTCGAGCGGGTGGCAGTTCTGGTGGTTGTGATGCCGTTGCTGGCCCAGCGGGTGTGGGCGGCCACGAGCGCCTGACTCTGCAAAGAGGAGAGCAGGTCCGAGAGCAGCCGGTCGGCCCGGATCCGGTTCCGGAGGACGGCCACGTTGTCTCCGAGTTTCCCCACCTCCGCCGCCACCTTGTAGACCAGGGTGACGCACCGACCGTCCTCGGAGAGGCAGATCGCGCCGTCCGGCAGGTCGGGGAGGCCGATGCGCGCCGCGCGATCGGCTTCGTGCCGCGCCAGGATCTCGTCGAGGTCGGCGGCCTTCTCGAAAGCCACCTGCAGGAGCACGCCCGCGGAGTCGCGGCCGCGGATCTCCAGACGGTCGAGGGTGTTCAGGATGAGGTTCAGCTTGCGATACTCGCGCAGCGCTTTCGGGACGGCCTCGGTCTCTCCGAGCAGATCGCGGACGCGGTCCACATTGACGGCGATCTCCCGCTCGAGAGCCCAGGCGGCATCCTTCAGCCGGGTGAGGATGCGATTCACGACCTCCTGCCCGGCGAGATTGGGGAGCGACTCCCCCCGGTCGAGCAGGCCCACTTCCGCGTCGACGAAGGCTCGAATCCTCCCGGCGAGTCCCGTGGCCCGGGCCAGGAGGGCGTCGTCGGCGAACAGCAGGGGGAAGACCTCTGGGCGCCTGAGGGCGTGGACGAGATCCTCCACCGACCGGATCGCTGTTTCTCCGCCGCCGTAGGTCGTGATGTCCTCGCCGAGGGGTGCCAGGCCGTTCGCGGAGAGTCCCTCCACGGCGGCCTCGGCGGCGGCCAGATCGGGAGCCGCGCCCGTCGGGGCCCGAACGATCTCGACGATGCCGGCCAGACCGCAGGGCAGCTGGGTGCGGGTCAGGGGGAAGAAGACGATCGTCCCCACCGGGAGTCCCTTGAGAGACCGGCAGAATCGAATTCGCCGGAACCACTTCGCGAGCATCCTCAGCATCAAAACCCTCATTCCCTTACCGAACGGCACATTCCGGGGGGCGACAGACCCCCATCAAGAGATCGTCACGCGCTCGTCCCGTACTCAACCGGAAAGATCGTGCACCGCAATCTCCGGCCGGGCGTTGAAGCGGACCCGGATCAGATAACCCAGACCGTTGGAGACGTACAGCCTGGTTCGTTCGGTCACCTGGTAGAGACCCGAATAGTACTGGCGGTTTTTGACCGGGAGCAAGGGCGGACCGAAGAGCGGCAGATCCACCTGGCCGCCGTGGGTGTGCCCGGAAAGCACGAGGTCGGCGCCCTGCCGGACGATGTCGAAGATCGAATCCGGGTTGTGGCTCAGGACGATGCGGGGTTCGTCCGGCGGCAGGTCCTTCATCGTCTCCTCGACCAGACACCGCTTTGCCCAGAGATCCCCGAGTCCAACGAGCCAGGTGCGCTCTCCGTCCGCCCCGAAGGCCCGCACCTGGTTGTCGATGACCGAGATCCCGCGGTCCGCGAGCAGGGGGAGGGCCAGCGGCTCGTGGGGCCTCCCGCCGCTGTGGTAGACGCCGAAGTCGTGATTGCCGGAGGTGGCGAAGACGCCGAGTGGAGCGGAGATCGTCGAGAGGATATCAGCCACTCGCTCCGCCTGGTGCCGGCGGTTGTTCCCGGTGTAATCCCCGGTGAGGGCGACCAGATCCGGCTTCAGGTCCATGGTGAGCCGCGCGCAACGCTCCACGTACAACGGGCTGGCCGCGCCGAGGTGGAGATCCGTCAGATGCACGATCCGCTTGCCGACGAGGGCCTTCGAGAGCCCCGGAATCCGGATCGTCCTGCGGGTCGTCAGGATCCAGGACGGCTCCAGGAAGAGGCTGTAGATGGCGCCTCCCACGGACAGCCCGAACACCGCCCCGAGGGTGCGCAGGAGGAATCGTCTTCTCGTCGACTTGGCCATCCACTCCTCAGCGGATGCGATCGAGCATCCGCTCGTACTCGGCTCGCCCCACCACCGGATTGACCATCAGGGGGACGTACTCTCTGGCGGCGATCTCCCGTGTCGTTTCGATTCGCTCGCGGTTCGTGGAGTGGCTTCCGAAAAGGTCGTTGTAGAGCCCGGGTGAGTCGCCGCCCACCTCAAGGAAGATCTCGAAGACCCGCGGGAACTGGGTGACGTCGTAGCCGGCGTCGAAGGCGTAGCGCAATCCCAGCCGGTCCGCCTGGTCCTCCTGATCGCGACTGAAGCCGTTCTGGATGATGCTCCCGGAGACGTCCCCCGCCAGCGACGCCAGCTCCGGCTGCCCGAGCAGCACGCCGGCCACGCCGGCCAGGATCTGCGCGCCGGCGGAGGTCTCCGCGGCCTGATTCGCGGTAACCACGGTGTGGTAGCGGGTCACGTGGGCGATTTCGTGCGCCATCACGCTCGCGAGCTGCGCCTCGTTTTCGAGCCGGGTCAGGAGGCCCTTGTAGACGAAGACCTTGCCGTCGCCGATGGTGAAGGCGTTCATCTGGTCGTCGTCGACGATCTCGAAGGTCCAGGTGAGGTCCTGGCGATCGCAGACCGCGACGATCCGCTCCCCGACGCCACGGACGTAGGCCTGGACCCCCGCGTCCCGAAGCGGCCTGAGATCCTGGCGGATCGACCGCATGCCCTGCGCCGCGATCTCCTGCTCCAACTCGCGGTCGGAGGAATCGAACGGCTGCTCCCCCTCATCCGGAGGCAGCGTCGTACAGGCGGCCAGAGCCGCGAAGAGCAGCACCACGGTCATCTTCCTCATGGCTCAGTCCGTGTTCTCGCCCGGCCGGCCGAGATCATCTCCATTCACCGAAGAGTGGTAGGAGCGGGTCGGCGCGGGGACTTCGGCCTCCCCCGGAGCGTCGGTCGTCTCCGGGACTTCGGGCTCGATGGTGACCTCGGGGGCGGGCGACGAGGTGGTCCCGCCTTCCTCCCGGCTGAGCACCTCCCTCACCAGGTCGTGCCCCGTGTTCAGGCGGCAGGCGCTGACCGGCTCGCCCCCCTCCTCGATGTTCTCCACCTGGTACGGCTCGATGATCTTCTGATCGATGGCGCGGTTCAGGAGCTCCTGCTTCTGGGCCCGGTCCGACAGCCCGCAGTTGTGGGGATTGAGGACCTTCGTGGCCACGTACCGGAGCCCGACGAAGTTCAGCTTCCGGTCGAGATCCCGGATCAGGATGATGAATCCGCTCCAGTCGTAGGTCTCCCACTCGACGGGCTGTGCCGCCCGGCCGGTCCGGACGCCCATGAGTTCCTCCAGCGCGATGAAACGGTCCGCGCCGCGGATCAGTTCCCGCCCGGTGTCGGAGCGGGCGCCGCAGACCACCACCCGTTTCCCGCTGCGACGGAGGCGCTGCAGGAGATCGTGGAAGTCGGAGTCACCGGAGACGATGACGTAGACATCCAGCTCCGGCTGGCGGTACAGGGTCTCGATCGCGTCCAGCGACAGCGTGATATCGGTGCGATCGTCCCCATTCTCCTTGGTCAGGACGAGCCGCGGCTCGATCTGACGACGGCGGAACTCCCGCGGGTCGGTCGTGGAAATGGACCAGTCGCCGTAGGCGTTGGCCATGAGGACGTGGCCGAACTTCCCGGCCATTTCGAAGAGCTTTTCGCAGAGAACCTGCGGGGTGGGCGGCGGCGAGAAGTGGTGCTCGATGGAGCGCCGGATATTCTCGTAATCGAGGAACAGTCCTACGCGAGTCTTGGGACGGGGGAACCCCTCCTCCTGCTGGCTGTCGTGGCGGTCACTGGACATGGCATAGCTCCTCCTCTAGTCGTGTAGTAGCAGGAAAATGATAGCCGAGACCGCCTCCGGACGACAGGGGCTGGTCTTTGGCCTGACGAGAGGCGGTCATCTGCCTTGCCGCGTCCCCCTACCTGACTGAAGCGTTCACCGACCCTTCCCCGCCCCCCGTGGCCTTGCGCGTCCGGCCGCCCCCCCGAGCTGTTCTTCCTTCCCCGGATTCCAGAAAACGACACCGGGAGTCCTTTTCGCAATCCACAGATCCAGGCCGAGGCGGCTCAGCACGAGCAGGACCTTGCCGATCTCCAACTCCGAGAGAAAGCGTGTCCCGACCCCGGCCAGAGCTGCCATGGCGGCCTGCCGGACACCGATCGCGTGGCGCTACTCCCGGATCAACTGATCGAGATCCGGCACCCGCCTTGTTTTCCCGTACGGGATATTTCCTTCACCAGCGGCCACAACATCACCCTCCGATTACCGTACGGGACAATACGAGGTAGGGGGAGAGCCGGGTGAATGCCGCCCCCGAATTCCGACAAAAAAGGCCCGGCACGGTAGGTCGGACAAGGGGATCGCAGAAAAGTCGTCGAACGAGGCCGACACGGGGGTCGGCCCTCCAAGAAAAGACTCCCGGTGTTGTTTTTTGGCGAACAGCGAAGCGCCTTCGCCCACGTCCGCCTCGGCCGCCGGCAAAGCCGACGGCAGCCCCGACAGGTCGCTCAGCGACCTGTCGGGCGGTGCCAGACGATGTCCTTGATGCCCACCGCCGAGTTCTTCTTGATCGCGAAGCCGAGGAAGCCCTGCTCCTTGTGGATGGGGCCGGAGAAGACCTCCTTGCCGTTCACCTTCAGGGTCAGCTTGTCGTCCCGGCAGACGGCCTCGAACTCATTCCACTGCTTCTCGTTCATCCACTCGTCCTTGAGTTCGAGCACCACCGGGGGCTTCTTGGCGACCTGCTCGGGGACGACGCGGGCGATGAACAGGGCGCCGGCGGTGCCCTGCTGGACCTTGAAGACCAGCTTGTAGTCGGTGAAGACGAGCTTGCCGTAGAGGATCTGGGCCTCGGTCTCCTGGCCCATGGTCATGCCGATGATCTTGCTATCCTCGACGCTCCAAGCGCCGCTTGGCCGAGGCTGCCAGTCGACGAGGTCGGTCCCGTTGAACAACTCCCGGCTGGCGGGGGTGGATCCGCCGTCACCCGCCGGATGCTGCTCGCCGCCGTTGCCCCGGCCGCCGAACTGGCCTCCCCCGGCCACGCCGCTCTCCGCGGCGTACCGCGCCCAACTCGCGCCGGGCTGGATGTTCTGGCCCTTGACCATGACATCCCGGATCGTGCACTGCCCGCCCGGGTAGAGGAGGAAGGCGGGAGAGACGTTGACCGGCTGCTCGAGCCGGGTCTCCCACTTCTGGGTGCCGTTGATCTTCAGCGTCACGTGCTGGGCCTTCGACTCCCACTCGACCTCGTTCCAGTCACGGCCGAGATCGAAGTAGTCGTGGATGGCCGGGATCTGGTTCGGACCGGCCACGAGATGGAGTCCCCGAGTGTCCGCGCTGGCCTTGAACTTGAGAATGTAGTCGCGGAAAACGCCGTCCCGGTAGACGAAGTTGGCGTACTGCCGCGGCCCTTCCTTGAACTTCCCCTCGATCCGCTGGTCGCCGACCTTGAACGTCCCCTTAAACTCCTCCGGAGCGGTGATCCACCCCTCGTCGGTCTTGCCGTCGAAGAGACGGACGAAACCCGCCTCCGGCTCGGCCTGGACCTCGGAGACGACCAGGAACTTGATCGAGGGCCGACGGAACATCGCCTCACTGCGCTTGTTCAGGACGATGGCGAACGTGTACTCGGGGCCCTCGGGGACGTCGATCGGGTCGCCCTTCTCATCGTCCACCTGGGCGTAGGCGGTTCCCTTCTCCAGCGTGACGACGAATTCGTGCCACCCCTTCCTCGCGATCCAGCGCTTCGAGAACGGCACCTGGATGCGGTCACCTTCGGGCGGCACGATCCAGAATTCGAGGCCCTTGTACTTCGAGCCGCCGGTCACATCCATGGTAAAGCGGAAACCGTTCTTGAAGGTGCGCTTGATGAACCGGAGGCCCGTGTCTTCCTTGCTCTTGTCGCAGACGATCAGGGTGTGGACGTCATCGGTGGTGTCATCCAGCTTCCATTCCCCGGGCCCCTCCACCTTGAAGCTGTAGAGGTCCTTGTCCGCAAGAGGATCGATCTCCATCACCTCGGTACCGGCGCCCACCCCCCTGGCGAAGAGGAGAGCGAGCAGCAGCCCGAGAGCGACAAAACGAGACAGTTTCATGAGGACCTCCTTCAAGAACTCCGCACCGGCTGATGACTATAGCTTAACGCTTTCGGAGGGACAAACCTGCGCAAGCGGTGGCAAATGCCGACGTCGCCGCCCGACGGCGCGTTCGGCGAAAAAGGACTCCCGGTGTTGTTTTTCGGGAGCTTAGCGCTTCCGCTTCCGCATCAGCCGCTCCAGCACATCCTCGGCCCGCTCGAACGGGGACTCGGAGCGCTCCGGCTTTCTTGGCTCCTCGAGGACGAAGTCGTCGACCGGCGGAGGAGGAGGGGGCCGGGTTCGGGGAGGCGGAGGAGGAGGCACGGGCTTCCTCGGCGGCGGCGGAGGAGGTGGGGCCGGCCGTGGCGGAGGAGCGGACCTGGGCGGGGGAGTCGATCTCGGCGGAGGAGGCGTTCTGGGTGGCGGGGGGGACCTGGGTGGCGGCTCCTGCGAGGACATCGGCCGCATTTCCGGAATCGGGGCCATCTCCGTCAGCTTGCCCGCCTTCTCCAATTGCGCGAAGGTCATCGGATCGAGGGAGGACCGCGGGGCCTCGGGCTGGGATCCGGTAGTGCTGTACGGCGTGACCGGACCCGAGGAGCGGGAGAAATCCTGGATCTTCCCCCTCACCCGGGAGTAGCCCTCTTCCAGCGCCTCGATCTTCCCGGTCTGCGTATCGATCAGGAGGGAGTGGACCGGAACGGCGGGGGGCAGATACGGACTCTCCCGGATGACGCCTGCGGCCTCAATGGCATTCGATCGTTCGCTGGCGATCGTTCCGAACCAGCTTCGGATGTCCTGCCCCCCGAAGGCCTCGCGGGGCAGATCCATCTTCTGCATGCCGTCGAGAAGATCCACCGTGGAAGCCTTCGCCATTACGCAATCGGTGTGACCCACCACCAGCACCTCGCCGGCCATGTCGAGCACCAGCGCCGCAACCACCGATCGCACCGGATCGGCCTCCGGTGACAGGGCCCGGTTGCCGGCGATGCGCACCTGGATCATCTCCTCCGGCCCCACCCCCATCGCCGCCGGGAGCAGGGTCGTCAGCCGGGGATCCATGCACGTGACCACGAGAAGCCGGCTCTCGCCGAGAAGTCTGGGACGAGGCACCGGCTCACTCTTCAGGTAGCTCCCGTTTGCCAGGAGGATCTCGGCGAGAAGCGTTTCCGGCCTACCGGTTTCGGCTGTCATTTCTCAGCTCTTCTTCTTGGGTTCCTCGACGACCTCCGCATCCGACAGGCCGGGGACCTTCGAGATGAGCTTCTTCAGATCGATCCCCGAGAGGGACTCGATGACCGGCGGCAGCTGCGCCACGATGTCCGCCACGTCCCGGGTGATCTTGCTGGCGCCGGCGCCGCCGTCGCCTCCGCCGGAGTTGACCACGACGATCTTCTCGGTCTTGGACAGGGGCTCGGAGATGTTCTTCGTGATCTCCGGCAACACTTCCACGAGCATCTGGATGACCGCCGCCTCGGAGTACTGCTTCCAGGAGTCGGCCTTCTTCTTCATCGCCAGGGCGGTAGCTTCACCCTGGGCCTGGATGACCTCGGCCTGGGCCAGACCCTGCGCCTTGGCCGCCTCGGCGGCGGCGGCCCCCTGCTTCACCACGACCTCGGCATCGGCGAAACCCCTCGCCTTGGCGGACTCCGCGGCACCGTGAGCCTCGGCCTCGATGCGGTAGCGCTCGGCGTCGGCGATATTCTGGATCCGCGACCGCTCGGCCTCCGCCGGCTTGACCACGGTGGCGTCCAGGTCCTTCTCCTTGCGGAGGATTTCCTGCTCCTGGACCTTGATTCGCTCCTGCTTCTCGACAACCTCGACCGCCACTTCTTCCTTCTTCACCACCTGGCTCGTCTTGAACCGCTGCAGGTCGTAGGCCAGGTCGGCCTCGGCCTTGCGCACGTTGATGGAAGCCTGGTAGTCAGCGGATTGCATCGAGTAGTCGCGGTTGGCCTCGGCGATCTTGGTCTCGGCCAGATACTTGGCGATCTGCCCGTCCTGGTTCGCTTCCGCCGACTTGATGGTGGCGTCACGGTCGGCCTCGGCCTGGCCGATGACCGCGTCGCGCTTGACGGCCGCGATCCGCGGCTTGCCGAGGGCGTCCAGATAGCCCTCGTTGTCGCGAATGTCCCGGATGGTGAAGGAGACGATGTGCAGACCCATGGAAGCCATGTCGCCGGCGGCCACTTCCTGCACCTTCTGCGCAAACGAGTCGCGGTTCTGGTAGATGTCCTCGACGGTCATCGTACCGAGGATGGCTCGCAGGTGACCTTCCAGGGTCTGGAGGGCGATCTGGGTGACGCTGGCCTTGTTCTTCGAGAGGTACTGCTCGGAGGCCACCGAGATGGAAACGTCGTCGCCCTTCACCTTGATCTGCGCGACGCCGTCCACGAGGACCGGGACGCCGAGCTGGGTGTAGACCTCCGGCGTCTTCACATCGAGCGTCAACAACTCGAGGGAGAGGATGTCCACCTTCTCGATGACCGGCCAGACGAACGTGCCTCCGCCACGAACCATGCGGAACCCGCGAACAACCGCGCGGCCGTCGAGGTCCCGGCTCTTGTGCTTGCGACCGGAGATGACCAGCACTTCGTTGGGGCCCACCTTCGTGTAGCGGCTGGCCCAGATGAAGATGATCAGAAAGAGGACCACCAGGACGCCGAGCACGATGCCCCACGATCCGGTGTCCATCATTGACTCTGAAAGGATCCAAAGGCCCATGCTTCCCTCCCTCACCTTAAGCACTCCCTACCGGGGCTTCACGTAGTACATGGTCTTCGTGACCCGGACGATCTTGACCATTTCCGCCCGCGCCACGGCCTTGCCGCTCACAGACCGGGCCGGGGCGGACAATCGCGTCCCTCCGACTTCGTAGCTGATCTCCCCCACGCCGCCCTCGGGGATCGGGGTGATGACCTGGGCCTCGCGGCCCTTCAGGTCGGCCACCCGGACGTCGCTCGAGGACTGCACCGCGGAGAAGAGCTTGTTCATCCCGTAGAACACGAGGAACGAGATTCCGAAGCCGCCCACCAGGCCGGCCAGGATGCTCAGCGGAATGCCCGCCTGCGCCTCCGTGCTGGTGATGTAGCCGATGGCTCCGAAGGTGGTGACGAAGGCGCTGAGCACAGTCGGGGACCACGGGCTCAGGCCGGGGAAGGCGTCACTGACGCCGACTTCCACGTGGCCGTCCCCACCCGCGTCGGCGAGGGCGTGATCGAAATCGTGGCCCATCTCGAAGTCGGCGCTCGGACTCGCGTCCAGATCCCCGATCTCGCCGTGACCCACGTCGACGTGGCCGATGTCGAAATCGCCGGCGTCGATGTCCCCGACATCGATGTCCCCGACGTCCGCACCCCCGGCGTGGAAATCCCCGAAATCGCCGTGGGCGGCCTCGATATCGCTGTCCGAGACGCCGTGCCCCCCGAAAACTCCCGAAAGGAACGCGGAAATCACGGTGAAGAACAGGCCGATGAAGAAGCAGATCAGAAATGCATGATCCATCGGTATCGACCTCCGCCCGAGGGGTCCCCCCGGCGAACTTAGCAGAACCACATCCTCGGTGCAACGCCACGTACTATCCCGCCCTACGGGAACGCCCGCCCCTTTATTCACTCCGCCCGATCTCTTTCCCTAAAGGGACCTTGGAGCGGATTCCGATGGGGGAACAGATACCCGCAGCTCGGGTCCGGCCACATTCCCGGACCGGTTGAGGGGAGGGCACGAAATGAAGGCTCTGAAGACTGTCACCCTGATCTTCGGCTTGTCGCTGATCTTCTTCGCCGCAGCGACGTCGGCGTCGGCCGCAGACCGTGTGATCCTCGTTTCCGGATCCGTGATCGACGGGAGCATCATCCTGGAGACCGAGACGGTCATCGTCGTGGAACTCAGCGGCGTCGGGACGGTTCGCATCCGACGCGAGGAGATCGCCGAGATCCGCCGCGACCTGGCCCACGTGCCGGGCACGCGGGTCAACCGGACCCGGACCGACGAGGCCGAAGCCGAGAACTCCACGCTCATCCGGTACGAAGATCTGAAGCCGGGCACGCAGGTCATGCTCATCCTCACCGGGGAAGAGCACGAGCAGTGGCGCGGCACCGGACAGCGGTACTACTGCCGCGTGGACGTAGCCGGCGAGCGCCGGATGAAGGTGCTGACCGACCCCAGTGCGGGAACGCTCGGGCACCTCTGGATCCCACGCGACGCGGTCGGCCGGATCATCGACGTCGCCAAGGTGCCGGACTACCAGATCCTCTTCTTCGAAGGCGCCCAGACCGGTTCCTGGGTCCACATCGCGACCAGGGATGGGGCCTTGGTGGCCGGGATGCTGGAGGGCGTCACCAATGAGGGCCAGGTCCGACTGACCGTGCCCGCCGAGGAGTCCCTCGAGCAGAAGATCGTGCCGATCGACGAAATCCTCTCCCTGCAGGCGGTGGTCAAGAAGTCCGGCCTGATCGAGAAGCTCGGCACCCTGGAGTCCGGGGAGCCCGTGGTGCTGAACATCTGGGGGCGGTCGGAGTCCGTCACCGGGATGTTCGTCGGCACCGAAGGCGAGAACTACGTGGTCGAGACCGCCGAAGGGATGGTCAAGCTCTACAAGGGGCTGCCCATCGTCGGCGTGGAGTGCCTCTCCAGCGATCTCAGGAAGAAGTTCCTCGGACTCGAGCGGGGCGTCTTCACCACCGTGCAGACCATGACCGACGAGGAGCAGGGCACCCTCCGGCGCTCGCTGACCGGCAAGCTCACGGAGTTGACGCTGACGAACCTGACCCTCGATACGGTGGGCGGCAAGCAGACTATCGACCTTACCCAGGTGGTCTCGGTCGCCAAGCCCGAGGAGCAGGACCTCCCGGCCCTCACCGGCACGCTTACGGTCGAAGCCACCCGCCAGCCGCTCAACGTGCTTCCGGGCATGAAGCAGGCGGACGCCGAAAGCCGCCTGCCGACCACGCACGTCGGCCTGGACGTGCTGTACTCCGGCGGAGTCGTGGAGAAGGTCTACTGCCGGGCCCCCTGGAGCGGCAGCCCCTTCGGCCTGCAGATCGGCGGAAGCCTGTCGGACTCCCTGAAGGACTCGGAGCTGGTCTTCGACACGCAACTCGACGCCAAGGACCAGACCTTCACGACGATGCTCTCCCACTCCCTGAAGGGCATCCTGGTCACGCTCTACGTGACGCGCGACGGCAAGATTCTCGGCCTGGAGGTCACGAGCCGGTAGTACGGAGGCAGACACCTTTTTCCAGACTCTGTAAATCCGACCCGGAGCAATTTCTCCCGGCTTTGGAGAAAGGAACCTGCCTCCCTGCTGTGCGAGAATGTTCGCGTCTTTTCGCGGAGACCGAACATGAAGAGGCAGCTCAAGTGGTCGCTGATCGCCCTCGCCGCATCGATTCTCATCGGACCTTCCCTGTTCGTGACGGAGATCTCGGCGATTCTGGGAGCGGGTGGCGGAGATTCGATCGATGAGCGGGAGTATGCGGTGTGGCTCTCGGTGCTGTACCCCGACGGACCCTCCCGGGCGGTGGGGAAGAAGGTTCTCGATCCTCGCGCCGGCCTCCCCGGGAGCCATCCTGAACGGTGCTTCGAAGCGCTCGGCGTGCTCACGCTGTGCCTCGAGGGCGCCGAGCCCTACCCGAGCGGCCAGCCGCAAGTGTCGGCGGAGGATGCGGAGCGCACCCGGGAGGCCATCCGCGACTTCGCCCGCAAGAGTTCCGGACCCGTCGAGATCGAGAACCGGTTCGAGGGAGCACCGGAGCTTCGCCTCGCGACACGCCGGGAGATGGAGGCAATCGAGGCCCCGGGCGGTGACAAGTGGGGTGAGTTCAGGAAGATGTTCCCGGACGCCTGGTCGCTGATGCAGGTATCGCGGGTTGGCTTCAGCCCGGATGGCACCATTGCCGTCGTCTACCAAGTGGCGGGTAGGGGAACCCTCGCGAGTCTGGGTGGCCTCCTCGTGCTCAAGGCTTCGGAGGGTGGCTGGGTGCTGGTCGGCCGGTACGGCTCCTGGATGACCTGAGCCGCCGGGCTCAGTGCATGTTGGCAATGATCAGGATGCCTATTCCGATCCCCAGGATCCCGCCGATCAGCCCGAAGACGGCCCGTCCCATCCCATGCCTCTCGGGGTTCATCTTCAGTTCCCGGATCGCGAGAATGGAGACCGGAATGGCGACCGGAGCGGCCAGAGGCATCAACAGGCTGACCAGGCCGAGGTAGCCCGCGATGATGGACATGCCGGTGCGGCCGACCGGCAGCACGGCGCGGAGCGCGGCGCTGTGCCCCGGATCCGGATCCTCATCCCGCGGACCGGAAACCCAGACGCCCCTTGCGTCGAGGGCATCGAGGATCTCGACGACCTCGGTCAGGGGTTCCCAGCCGGCCATCCCCTCGCGCCAGACGAGATCCCGGCCGTCGAAGTAGCCGGCGGCCGCCTCGGAGACGACCTCATCGAGGGTCAGGGGGCCGCTCTGCTCCCCATTCACGGAAACGAACCACTCCGTCGGTTTGCCGGTCGCGTCGCTCATTAAGGCATTGTCACTCCCGCCGAGCGACGGTTGAAGAACTACGGAGCGAGGACCGCTCCGAGGAGGATGAGCAGTCCGGCGATCGCCGCGATGTGTCGAAGTGTACGGAGGCAGACACCTTTCTCCAAAGTCGGGAGAAATTGCTCCGGGTCGAATCAACAGAGTCTGGAGAAAGGTGTCTGCCTCCGTATTACCGGAAGCGGACCTCGATCACACCGTTCGCCGGCGCGGCGAAGAGCAGTTGTTCGATGCGAAACTCCCCCACCTCGAGTTCGCAGAGCTCGTGCGAGCCCTCCGGAAGCCGAAGGACCAGCCGTCCCGCGTCGTCGGTCACGGTCGGGCGCGGGACCAGGGCGCCGGTGGTGAAGGAACGGTGGTCGAGGTCGATCTCCCGCCCCGCCAGCGGCCGGCCGTCCGGGTCGAGGAAGACGAGGACAACCTCGTGTTCCGGCAGACGGGCCAGTTCGATCTCGATCTTCTGTGTCCCGACGGCGACCGGGGCCCGGCCCTCGTAGCGGAGGTTCGAGGTGAAGGCACGGACCCGCCCGGGGAACGGCGGAAGCGAGACGCGGGCCCGCCAGACACCTCCGGCCTGCCCAGCATCGGCCTCACCTTTCCGCTCGGTGCCCGATGGGACGTCCGCCTCCCATTCGAGCCGGATCCCGCGCTCCACGGCCAGTTCCTTTGGCCCGCGGACGACCACGTCGAGACCCCGCCGCCTGAGGGCCCGGACCTCGAGTTCCGTATCATCGCGGGGCAACGTGCCGACGTCGAGCCAGTACCCATCGCAGCGCAACACGACGGTCTCGATCCTCGCCGGAAAGACCAACTCGACGCGACCGTTCTCGTCCGTCACCTCCCCGAAGTTGTAGTCCGCGTCGTCGACAAACGCATCGTCGAGAGGTTCGCCGTTCGGCCCGAGGATCCGCAGTCGGATCCGCCGCGCCCGCTCGACCACGAGGCGGCGCGGTTCATCGTCCGCCCCATGGTGCCGCTCCCAGTTCCCGATGAAGGGGAAGAGCACCTCCCACCGGGACTTGACCGACGCGCGGCCGTCCCGATCGGTCTCCACCCCTTCCTCCGGATCGTCCGGATCGCCGATCCGGACGCCGGCCACCGGACGTCCGCCGGGATCCACGACGACGATCGGCGCCGGCTGACGGGGACCCTTCCGCACCACCGGGATCTCGAGCCGGACCTCCCCCTCACCGTCCTCGAGGCGGACGCGAAGCTCCTCCGCGGTGATGTGAAGCGGCCCATCCCGGAACCGGAAGTTGTGGTCGTCCATCGAAAGGACGTTTTCGACTCCCGCCGGGCCGGAGGGCAGGACCTCGCCGGTGAGATCGATCAGGCCGGCCGAGTCGGCGGTCCCGCTGCCCCACGCGATCACGCGGGACTCCCCGTCCACCGGACAGACGACCTCCGCATCCACCCGTTGCCCACCGAAGGGAAGCGGCTTGCCGTGAGCGTCCACGAGCACCGCGGTAACGCGGGGGGGAGGCTCGAGCTTCACCTCGATCTCGCGACCGGCAGCGAGATCCTCGGCGGAGGCCGCGGCGATGGCGCGGAGAACGCCCGACTTGATCAGGAACAGGTAGTCCCCGGCCCGCACGTCGATCGTGACGACCCCGTCCTCACCGAGACGAGGGTAGCGTGTGCCCCCGGGGCTCAGATCGATCCACACTACCTCTCCGGGCAGCGCCGGCTCGATCCGGAACCGACACTTGAAGCTGGCGTGCCGGGTTACCAGAAGGTCGGCGAACCGCACCTGCTCCGCACCCTCGACGAGATGTCCCAGCCGGTTCTCCATTGCCTCCAGGTGACTCCTCTGCATGTCGGGCAGCGCCGCATACACCTGCACGAAGAGACCCGCGGGGATCCCGGCAAACCGGTACTCCCCGTTCTCGTCCGTGATCGCCAACCAGGGTGAGCAGCACGCGCAGTCCCCGCCCTTCAGGCGAACCCATACACCGCAAGCCGGCGCCCCACTCTCTCGGTCGAGGACACGCCCGGTGAAGACGGCGGCGGGAAGAAGCTCGAGGACGATCTCGTCCGCGCCTTCCTCGATCCGCATCTCTCGGCTCGCCCCGGCGGAGGCGGAGGCCACGGCGTAGCGGCCGCGGTGGGAGGCGGAAAGAGGGAGGCGGCCGTCGGGTCCGGTGCGGGGTGCGTTCGGGTAGTGGTCGTCCGGGCTCTTGGTCAGGAGAACCAGGGCGCCCGGGACGGGGAGGCCGTCCGGATCCACGACGAGCAGGGAGTGCGGCATTCCGCCGCCGGCTTCGAGGTCGAGGCGCACCACCGATCCCGGCGCCGCTCCGTTGAGGCGCGCCTTCGCGGATTTGAAGCCCGGACAGACGACCTCCACGGTCCGCTTCCTCGAAACGTCGACGCGAACGAGGGCGTCGGTGCGAGGCAGCCAGCACTCCATGTGGCGACCCTCGCCGCGGATGAGCATCCGCGGATCGGCCGTCGGCGGCGTCGCGTAGCGCACGTCCACCAGCACCGAGTTTCCCGGCTCGGGGAAACCGGAGAGTTCGACGTCGATCACCTGGTCCCAGGCTTCGGCCTTCGCCTCGGCCACCTTCCGGTAGTCCTCCGACCAGCCGGTGATCTCGATGGCGCCGGGGACGAGACCGGTCAGGCGAAACCGTCCCTGACGGTCCGAGGTGGTGGCGACGGCCTTGCGCCAGGCAAACTCCGCCTTCACGACCACTCCGCAGAGGGGCTCTCCCTTGCGGTCGAGCACGGTCCCGGTCACGACGACGCCGTCGCCGAGAACGAGGTCGGCGCCGGTCTCGGTGAGGGGAACCGGCGCCGCCGCGCGCCCCGGGGCCAGGGCGAAGACGGAGCCGCGCGGCTTCATCCGGAAGGCGCTCTGCGGTAGCCGCCCATCCGCCCCCGTCTCCCCGATGAAGTCGGCGCGGTCGGGAGGTCGGTTCGCGAGCCCGGTGGCGTGGATCTCGGCACGGCACGGCCGGCCTTCGTCATCGGTGACGCGGATTACGCACGATCTGGCCGGCGGCTCGGGCGTCCGGGGGGCGCTCGCGTCATCGGGGAAGGAGGCGTCGGGGCGAACCGGGGTCCTCTCCGGCTCGATTTCCGGAGCGAGGACCGCTCCGAGGAGGATGAGCAGTCCGGCGATCGCCGCGATGAGGAGCCGCTTTCTGCCCATGAACTCCCTCGTGTCGGTCCGGGTTCAGTGGTCTGAACGTATGGGTGTGGTATCGGGTTCACGTTTCGGGGGTCAGGTCTGACATTCCGCCGAAACCGGACATTCGACGATTGGACGCCGTGGAGGGCGCCGCGCCGTCGGCGCCTGGCTGGATTACAGGAAAGGAAAACGGATTCAGGGGGGCGTCCCAACCCGCCAGCCCAGGGAGGTGGCGGCAGGGTTGACGGGCGGGGATGGAACGGCTCAGGGAGGGGGCCGTTGCCAGAATGGGGCTGCGAATGTCTGGATTCGATGTAATGTCAGACCTGACCCCAGTCGAGAAGGAGACGCAGAATGGCTATCACCGAGGACACGAGAGTCGGACAACTGGCCACGGAGCACCCGCTGGCAACCCGTGTCTTCGCCCGGCACGGGATCGACTACTGCTGTGGCGGCGGCCGGCCCCTCGGGAAGGTCTGCCGGGCCAAGGGCCTCGAGGTCGAGGCGGTGCTCGACGAGATCCGCCGCGAACTGGACACCTCCGAGCCCTCCGGGGAGCGCTGGGACCAGGCCCCGGTCGGCGACCTGATCGACCACATCCTCACCGCCTACCACCAGCCTCTCTGCGAAGAGTTGCCGAGGCTGGAGTCGATGGCCAAAAAGGTCTACGAGGTCCATAGGGAAAAGGCCCCGGAGCAGCTCGCCGAGATCCTCTCCGTTTTTCAGGGCATGAAGGCGGAGCTGGATCAACACCTGGCGAAGGAGGAGCAGATCCTGTTCCCCATGATCCGATCGGGGCAGGGAGCCATGGCGACCGGTCCGATCTCGGTGATGCAGCATGAGCACGAATCGGCGGGGGCCGCGCTCGCGCGTCTTCGCGAATTGACGAACGACTACCAGGTGCCGGCCGAGGCATGCAACACCTGGCGCGCCCTGTGGCACGGCTTGGCCGCGCTGGAGGATGCGCTTCACCGCCACATCCACCTGGAGAACAACATCCTGTTCCCGAGGGCGCAGGAAGGTTGAGGGTGTGGCCGCGCCGAGCCGTCAGTCCTCATCCTCGAGGATGCCGATGGGCCCCCACAGAAGGCCGTGATACCAGGGGTCCGTGATCCCCTCCACCTTCGAAGATCTCTGACCGGGAGGGAGAGGTGCGGCATCGGCCGGGACCGACGGCACTCCGACTCCGTCGAGCGTGAGGCGAACCTCACTCTCGCCGCGCTCCGCCAGCAGTTCGGCCGTGCGGGCGTGGAAGCTTGTTCCTGAATCCGGCGCCCTCGTCGGCCAGAAGTGCACGTGCTCGAAACCGGTCCGAACAAGGATGTCGACGACCGCGAGAACGGCATCGAGAGGAACGGCTGGAGCGACCCGGACCGCGGCGATGGGGATCCCCTCCCCGCGTCCAGCGATCAGGGCGGCATGGAAGGAGTGCGGGTCGAGGTCTCCCTCCGGCCCGAGCTCGAGGCCCACGCGCTGCAGGTCCAGCTTCGTTTCCATCCGCCAATTGATGAACAGGCCGTGTTCCCTGGTGTGGTAGATCGCGAAGGTCCTCTCCTCGCCGGCCTCACCCCTCACCGCAAACAGGACCCGGTTGATGCGCACCGACGGATACGCGGCGGCCTGACGGATCCACTGGATGACCTCCCAGGGGGCGCCGCGATCGGCGCGGATCAGAAGGTGCACCACGCTCGGCTGCGAGAGATCCTCGAGGTCGCGGTGGGGATCGGCGGCTGCGAAGAGCGCCTCCCTGAGATCGATCGGAGTTCCCATCTCCTCGCCGGCAAGGAGAACGTGGCCCGACCGGTCGACGTCAATCTCGAGGAGGAGGTCGAGATCGGACGGGGCGGACCCGAGCGTCCCCACCACCGGGAGGTCCACGGCCGACGCCGTGGGGTCGTCCGCGCATCCGAGGAGAGGGAGCAGGAGGGCCGCCACGAGGAAGAAAACGCCGGGGGCAATCCGACCTGAAACCACGACCACCTCAATCCTCGATGCCTCAGCTGTCCCTCGGGCGACAGCGCGCGTCCTCGGCAGCCTACCCGTCCTCCCCCGACCCGGCAACCCTAGTCCCGGGGGCCAGGTCTGACATTCGCTCAGGAACCGGACATTGCGCCTCCGCACGCCTTGGCCTCCGAATGTCTGGATTTGCCGTAATGTCAGACCTGACCCCCGAGGGAATTGGTGGACCTGACCCCGGAGGAAGCTGGTGTAATCTCCGGCATGATTCTCGCCCTCAACTGCATCCTGAACGACCGGGCCCGGGAAGGGTTCGACTCGAGGACCGTGCCGATGCTCGCGGAGGTCGCGGGTCGGGAGATCGAGGTCGCCCACCTGGTGGGTGCGGAAACGTTCCCGACGCCTGAACGGTTCAGCCACCTCCTCATCTCCGGATCCGAGCTCTCGGCCTCGGTGCCGAGTGAATACGACGAAGGGCTCCACCGGCTGGTTCGGGATTTCATCGCCGCGGAGCGGGCCATCCTCGGCATCTGCTACGGGCACCAGGTGATCGCCAAGGCGCTCGCGGGGGACGCGGTCTGCCGGAGGTCGGTGCGGCCGGAGTTCGGTTTCCAGGCGGTGCGGATCCGGGAGAACGCGCTGTTTGCGGGTCTGGTCGAGCCGATCTTCGCCCACTCGCACTACGACGAACTCTGCGACCTTCCACCGGAGTTCGAGCTGATCGCGGACACGGAGCACTGCGCCACGCAGGCGTTCCAGCTCCGGGGCAGGCCGGTGTGGGGAGTGCAGTTTCATCCCGAGATGGGCGCCCGACAGGCGCGGCGGATGTTCGAGGAGAACCTCGCCGCGGACCCCGACTGCGCCCCCTTCCTCGCGGACGAACTCGGGGACGTGGAACGCCTGGCGCAGAACCGCCTGATCTTCGCGAACTTCTTCGGAGGTCCCGATGCCCGCTGACGTTCTCTTTGAGGTCTGCCTCGACTCCGCGGAGTCCGCCATTGCGGCAGAGCAGGGCGGCGCGCACCGCGTCGAACTCTGCGGCAACCTGGTCGAGGGCGGCACGACGCCGAGCGCCGGCATGATCGCCGCGACCAGGGCCGCGATCAGCATCGGCCTGATGGTGATGATCCGGCCCCGCGGCGGCGACTTTCACTCCTCGAAGCTCGAGCGGGAGGCGATGCGCCATGACGTCCGTGTGGCGAAGGACCTCGGCGCGGACGGCGTGGTCTTCGGCCTCCTTGACCCAAACGGCACGATCGATCTGAAGGCCACCGCGGAACTGGTCGAGATCGCCCGGCCGCTTCAGGTCACCTTCCACCGGGCCTTCGACGTGACCCGGGATCCGACCGAAGCCCTCGAGACCCTGATCGATCTCGGCGTGGACCGCGTCCTGACCTCCGGCCGGGAGTGCTGCGTCCTTGAGGGCCTCGACCGGATCGCCGCCCTCCGGAAGCAGGCCGGCGACCGTATCGTGGTGATGCCGGGGTGCGGGGTGACCGCCGAGAACATCCGGACGATCGTGGCGACCACCGGCGTGCGGGAAATCCACATCGTGGCCAACGAGACGATCGCGAGCCCGATGATCTACCGCAACCCCCGCGTCTTCATGGGGACGAAGCCGGGATCGACCGAGTACGCGAGAGAGGTGACGTCGGCGGCCGGGCTCGGAGGTTCGTCAGGAGTACGAAGCATCCGCCGGAGGAAGCGGCGGCATCCGGCGGCCCCACCGGCGGATGAGGATCCGGAGCGGGATCGCGATCAGCAGGCCGATCGGAACCACGACGAGAATCACGAAGATCAGCGCGTAGCCGATGAGCTTCAGGATGGCCACCAGGATCTGAAGGCACGCCCCGGCGAACTTCAGCGGGCGGAAGGTCAGGGCGAGGAGGCCGGAGGTCCGCCCGGTGCGGATCTCGAGTTCGATGGTGGCGAAGGAGACGAGTCCCTCGAGGGCCTTCTGCTCGCCCTCGATCGCTTCGATCCTCGTTCGGATCTCGGTGAGTTCATGGTGGACGGCCATGATCTCCTGGACGCCGCTCTCGCGGGCACGCGAGTCATCGAGCAGCGCCAGAAGTTCCTTCTCGGTGGCCTTGAGCCCGGCAAGCCGGGCCTCGATGTCGATCGACTGGTCCGTGACATCGCGGACCCCCCGGGTCTCGCTCTTGATCTCTCTGGCGAGAGTCCGGATCTCCGAGAGCACGGCGTCCAGATGCTCCGCCGGCACACGCAGCACCAGGAAGGAGTCCCGCGACCGGTCGCTGCCCCGGGCTTCGACCCGCTCGGCGAAGCCGCCCTTCGCCGCGGTCACCTCCTCGACCCGCGCCCTCGCTCCATCCGGCTCGTCGACCTCGATCACGAGTCGGGCCGTGCTGACGAGCTTCCGGTTCGCGGTCACCGATGAGGAATCGCCGACAGAATCAGGCGCCGCCGCCGGCCGGGGCCGGGCGTCGTCTCCCTCGGCACACGAGACGACGAGCAACCCGAGCGTGAAGAGAAGAGCGGCTGCGGTGCGCATTGACATCGACACCTCCCCGTGAATTCGACGCCCGCATTGTACTGTGCGCGCACGTCCTTCGTACGGAGGCAGACACCTTTCTTTAGTAGGTGGAGAAATGGCTCCGGTTCAAATCAACAGTATGCGGAGAAAGGTGCCTGCCTCCGTACTCTGTACCCCATGAGCACCTCGAGTGACCCCGCTACTCTGAAACGACGCGGCCGCCGGAAGAAGCTCCTCCTCTCTTTCCTCGCGGCTCTGGTCCTCCTGCTCGCCTTTGCGTGGTTCGGCATTCCGGGGCTTCTCTGCTCCGACTGGGGCCGTGAAAAGGTGCGCGCCGCCCTGAGCGACAGCTTCGGCAGCCCGGTCGAGATGGCGAGCCTCGAGTTCGGCTGGTCTTCCGGGCTGACGGTCCGGGGATTCGCTTTGGGCCGAGGGGAGGACGCGCTCCGGGCGAAGACGCTCTCTGCCGATCCGGAACTCCTGTCCCTCCTCGGGGACGAGATGCGACTCCGTAAGGTCACGGTCGACGGTCTCGACCTCGTGATCGTCCGGAAGGCGGACGGGACGTTCTTCCTCCCGGCCACGGAATCGCTGCGCCGGAAGCCTCCGGCCACCGCGAAGAAGGACGGTGCGAGTCCGCTCGCCGGGCTCTCCGTGGAACTCGGGTTGACTGCGGTCCGCCTCCTCGTGCGGGACGAGGTGGAGGGCGAACTCCTCCGGTTCGGCCCCGTTTCCGCCTCCGCGATCCTCGCGAAGGGGAGCGATCGGATCCAGATCCGGGTCTTCTCGAAGGAGGAGGGCTTCGACGTCGCGGCGGGGGTCGATCTGCTCGAGGACGGCCGGATGCGGGAGGCGCCGGGGGCCGTGGGCACCCTCTCGTTCACCGGAATGGACCTCGCCCGCTACGCCCGGCTCACGGCCGTCGTCGGACAGACCGAGGGGTTGGAGGGTCGACTCACCGGCACGATCGGCTTTGAGATCGCCGGCGCCGACCGGCAGTTCGCGGAACTGGATCTCATCTTCGGCGACGCGGGCGCGGCTTCGGTCGGCATCGTCGGCGAGAGCCGACTCACGGGGAAGGTGAAGCGCACGGAGGACGGGATTGCGCTGTCCGGTTTCGTCCTCGCGGCTCCGGGCGGAGGAGTCGAATTCGGAGATGTGCTGCTGAACGGAGACCGCATCTCGGCCCGAGCCCTCCTCGAGGCGGAACCGGCGAAGCTCCGGGCCGCCCTCCGCGGCATCGACCTTCCTCCCGGCTCAGTTAGAAAGGTGGAACTCCAGCTGTCCGCGGAAATCGCGGGGAACGACTGGTCGGTCCGCATGGAGGGCGGCGCGGCCTCGGCCCCCGGACGCCCCCTCGTCGAGATGTTGCCCGGCCTCGGCGATCGACTCACCATCGTCGGATCGGTCGCCGGAGACCGCGAACTCGCCTCGGTGAAGATCGTGGAGCCTCTCGTGCTCTCGGCCGGGCCGGAATCGGTCACGCTCACCGGGGAGATCCGCAATCCGAAATCGGACAACCGGGAGGGCCGAATCCAGGCCGCCCTCCGGGGCCCGCTCCTGATGCCGACGATCGCGAGCCTTCGAGAGGCCCGGGTGGAGGGCCGCGCGGAAGGGGCGCTCGTGGTGACCCTCGGTGGCGGAAAGGCCGAACTCTCCGGGGAACTGGCCGTCGCCGACCTGGTCGTCGCCAAGCCCGGCGTGCCGGAGATCCGCGAGCCGCGCGTGGTGATCCGCCCCTTAGCCTCGTACGCCTTTGCGGACGGTGCGATCACCGTCTCGAGCGCCGTGATCGACGCCCGGGGAGTGAATCTCTCCCTGACCGGACCCGTCGCGGGCCTCCCCGCGAACCCCTCGGGAACGGGGAAACTCTTGATCCGCGGGGACTTGGCGCGGATCCGACCGTTCCTTCCCGCCAAAAGCGGCCTCGCGCCCGTCGGCACGCTCCGGGCCGACCTCGACCTCAGCGGCGACGGCCGGCAGCTTCGAACTACCGGCACCGTGACCCTGGCCGGGCTCGACCTCGGCGACGGGCGGCGCATCGGGGATGTGCGGACTACGGTGAACACCATCTACCGGGCCGCGGAGAAGGTGCTCGACATCGGGCTACTTCATGTGGAGTCCGCGCCGGCGACGGTGGATTTCTCCGGTGAGATCTCTCTCGCCGCTGAAACCGGGTCCGTGACCGGGATGGCGAAACTCATGAGCGACCTGGCCCGGATCCCGGCCGGCCTGCTCCCCGCCGGTTTCGCCGGTCGGGGCGTGGTTCGGATGAACCTGGACCTGGCGGACCCGACACGGGGCAGGGTCGCCGTGACGGGAAAGGGGCTCGTCCTCACCGGAGTGCCCGGGATCCCCGGGACCGTCCGCGAAGATCAACTGGTGTCGGAGGCGATCCTCCTCTGGCCGCAAGGGGCGAAGCTCCCGCGGCTCGGCGACGGACGGATCGAGGTGCCCGCCGGAACCGTGGTCTGGACCGGGATCCTGGATCTGGCGGGCTCAAGTGAACTGACGGCCGACGCCGCCCTCAAACTTCCGGGGTTCGTCCGCGACCACGCCGGGCTGTTCCCGGAGGGCCTTGCCGCGAGCGGCCTGGCGAACGCGAAGTTCTCGGTGAAGGGCGACCTCTCGAAGTCGCCGGTGCTCGACGGCCTGCGGGGCCGCGCGCAGGTCGACCTCACCCGGGCGGCGTGGCCGGGCTACGAGGTCACCGCGGGGACGTTTGCCCTCACTCTCGATCAGAAACGGGTGCGCATCACGAAGGGGGAGGCCCTCCTGAACGGCGGTCCCGCGACGATCGGGGGCGGCGCGGACCTCGGGGCGGAGCCGATCCGGCTCGAATTCACGGTGGATACCAGGGACGTGAAGCTCACCCGGACCATGGAGCCCGACGCGAAGTACCTCGTCCCCCTCTTCGGAAACGCCACGCAGCTCAGTGGCCTGCTCGACCTGAAGACCGATCTGAGGACAAGCGGCGCCGACAAGGACGCACTGCTCAAGGGGCTCACGGGTACCGCAAGCCTGAAGGTGAACGACGGCCTGATCCGGGGCTCGCCGATCCTCTCCGCCATCCTCGCCTGGCTGGGAGAGCCGCAGGATCTCAAGTTCACGAACCTCGGCGGGAACCTGCGTTTCGAGAGCGGCCGGGTGGGGACGGACGACCTGATCCTCTCCGCCGCGAACGTGACCATCCGCCTCCGGGGCTTCACCGGTTTCGACGGAAGCCTGGACTACAAAATCGGCGTGAAGCTCCCCGCGAGTTCGGACCGGGCCAGGCGGTTCCAGGCGGTCCTCGGAGGAGACGGTTTCATTCCGATCGGCCTGGGCGGCACCTTCACCGCGCCGAAACTGAAGCCGCCGGACATCGAGGACATGGCCGGCAGCGCCCTGGAAGGACTCCTGAAGAAGAAGCTCGGCGACCTGAGCAAGCCCAAGTGAAGTACGGAGGCAGACACGTTTTTCCAGAGTGTGGAGAAATTGCTCCGGGTCGAATCAACAGAGTCTGGAAAAAGGTGTCTGCCTCCGTACTATCCGTACTACTCGAATCGGAACGGGGACCCGTCTTCTTCCTCCGGCTGGAGCAGGCCCTGGAACGTGAACACCCGATCCTCGAGCAGCGGGAGGTCCTGGCCGAACCACCTCGTGAGCACCAGGCGGAAGAGGTTCACCGGGGAGAGGGTTGGCGGGAGGTCCGTCGACTCCAGGCCCGGGCCCTTGACGGCGGTGAGGATGCCGGTGCGGATGTTGCGCTTCGTCTCGCGGTCGAGGTTCTTGTCGTCCTCGCGGAGGTAGGGGCCCTCATCGGCGGCGAGGACGATGATGGGCGGCTCTTTCGAGATCTCCTCGAGGTGATCCACCACCTGAAGCAGCCGATCGTTGACGAAAGAGAGCTGGTCCACGAAGCGCGCCTTGGAGCCCGGGCCGAATTCCGGAATCTCCGGGATCACGTTGCCCTCCCGGTCGAAAACCAGCGGGCCGTGAGGCAGCAGCAGGTGGACGAAGACGAACCGCGGCGTCGCCGACGGCGTAAGTGCCAGCAGCCGCTCGAACTGGAAGCGACCGATGCGGTGGTGGTCTTCGTAGAGCAGGCCCAGGCCGAGGAAGGACTTGAACGGCGTCATGCCGAGCAGCGCGCCGGCGAACTCCGTCAACCCGCCGGGATACTGGATGATGGCGTCGGCGAGATCGTTCTCCGCGGTCGGGCCGTACCAGCTCCCGAGGTGCAGGTAGCGATAGCCCGCGCCCTTGAAGAAGGCACCCACACGATGCCCCGCCTTGAGCCTCTCGATCGCCGCCCGCTCCTCCACCACCTCCGGCAGGAACTCCATGTCGAGGGCGGCGGAGAGGCTGAGGAGCGTCTTGCCGTAGTTGGCCCGACTCTGCGACGCGATCGCGAAACCCCGCTCCCGAAGCGCCGCGAGGAACGGCCGATTGTCGAAACCGTAGACCTCCCGCAGCGTCTCCTCCGAGGGATACCGGTCGGGCACGAGGTAGTAGACGTCGGGACGCTCGGTGACGCCCGTGACCGCCACCGGGTCGAGGGGCGGCGGCGGATCCCCGTGGGTTGAGAGCCCGGTGCCGATCCGGAACAGCGCGAGGAGGACCAGCGCCGCGGAGATCCAGTTCAGAAGCCCGGTCAGGCGGGAGAGATCGCCCCGCGCCCGCCGGATCAGCAGCACGCCGAGCAGGAGGATCACCACGAGAACCCCGAGCGCCACGCCGTGCCGGACCGAGAGGCCGTAGGCCGCCAGCATCTCGATGCCGAGTTGATCGTTCGCGGCGATCAGGGCGTCGTGGACGGCGGTGAAGGAGAAGGTCAGCACCACCAGAAGCGAAACCAGAAGGCCCGCCTGCGGCGATGAGAACCGGAGCATCCGGAAGAGAAGGTAGAAGACCGCCGCGTACAGCAAGGCCCCCGCGAGCGGCGCCACGGCATCCGGGACGGGCGCCTCCTCGATGTTCGCGGCGAAGAGATGGAGCACCGGCCACACCGCGATGAACGCGGGGTGCAGGACCCTCGTCTTCCCGTCAGGCATCGGCCGATCTCAGCTTAAGGAAGAGCAGGGTCCGGTTCGCCCCCGGCACCGCCTCCTCGCGAAGCAGCTCGAAGCTCTCCGCCAGCCCCTCCCTGAACTCCTCGAGGCTCGGCGCCGCCATGGGCCCCACCCGGCGCTTCAGGAGTTCCCGGAACATGGGATCGTCGCCGGGGATGAACTCCACCACCGCGTACCGCCGGGTGAGCGCCGCCAGCAGTTCCCGGATGTGGGAAAGGGGCAGGTTGCCGGTGACCATGAGGTGGTGGACGAGCGCCAGGGCGAAGACGCAATCGGATCGGCCGCGCTCGAGGAAGGACTCCCGCTCCCGGTTCAGGAAGCCCATCCCCGGCGTGGGGTTGCCGAGGTCCACCACCGCGGGCGTGATCGGCAGCCGATCGTCGCGCACGCGCCGGTAGAGCACCTCCACCGCGTCGTGATCGCCGTCCACCGCCAGCACGCGCGCCCCGCACTCGGCGGCGAGCAGCGAGTAGTCGCCGGTGTTGCAGCCGAGGTCGAGCACGGTCTCAGGGCGATGCTCCTCCAGGAACGCGCGAACGTGCGCGTGCTTGGCGCGGGTGGCGTCGTCGTCGTAAGTGCAGATCTCCTTGTAGTCCGCCCAGACGCCGCTCGGCCGGAACCTCGCCGCCAGGCGGGCGAGCTTGCGCTCGAGCCGCCCGAGATTCATCAGCACCGCCTTCGGATCCCCGCTTCCCTTCTTCGCCAGCACCTCGTTGGCGTCCACCTGCCGCCCGAGCTTCTTCCGTCCGAGAAACGCCGGAAGCGTCACGTCGAGCCACGCCCTCGGCCGAAGCCGCCCCGACCGCCCGAGGAGCTTCGCCGCCGACTCCAGTCCCACGCCGCCGAGGTGCGAGAGGAAGATCGTCCTGAGATCGTGGCCGTGGTGCACCGCGGCTCGGAGGGGGAAGGTGAACATCGGCCCGAACTGCCCCAGCGCGGGCCACAGGTCGAGCCGGGCCGGGCGCTCGATGGAGCCGAGGTCGATGAAGACCGGCCGGCCGCGATCGAAGAGCAGGTTGTAGGCGGTGGCGTCCTTCAGCGAGAACCCCGCCGGGAGCAGGCGCCGCTGCAGAGAGAGCGTCGCGATCCCCGCGTCCGCGAGCATGGAGACGGACCACTCCGCGGGATAGGTGACCGGAGAGAGGCGCTGGTGCTCGAGGAACTCGGTGAAGGGGGGGTGCTCGCTCTGAAGTGCCGCCCGAGTCGCGGCCTCGGTGACGAAGGAGGTCGCCACGACCCCACCTTCGGCGATCAGCTTGTCGAGCAGGCCGGCCGTCTGGAGATCCCGCAGCACAGCCGCGCATTCGGCATCGACGGCGCGGTAGAGGCGGCCCTCGCGGGAGAACACGTAGCCGGAGGGATCCCGAAAGGAGCCCGCCACCCGTCCGTCGGGACGCTGCTTCTCAGGCGGGCGGATCGGCGACCTCATCGGTGGGAGGCTGATCCTCCTCGCGCCGTGAAGAGAAAACCGTGAGGACGCGCCAGATCGACCTCCGGAAGAAGGCTACTCCGCCGATGGCCGCCGCGATCAGGGCCTGCAGGAGCAGGGTCCCGGAAGCGGGGTCGATATAGGCCAGGGTCACGTCCGTCAACATCACCGGTTCCTCGGGAGACTCAAAAGGCCCGGTATACCCGCGGTCCGGGCCCCCCGCAAGCAGTGTTGGAGCGGTTCAGGAATCCGCCAGGTAGAAGGAACCCATCAGGGCGGCGACATCCGCAGGGTCGAAGTCGAGCGCGATCATGGCCGCATGGACCGGGCTCTCCGGGTCCCTCCAGGAGCCGAGGAACTCCATTCGACGGGTGTAGAGTTTCGGAAAGCGCTCCCGGGCTTCGGTCTCCGTGAAAATCCCGGGCTCCCCGGCCAGAAGGAGGATCGCGCTGCGCAGCATCACGTACCGCGAAAGCACCACGAACGGCTCGATGTGCCTCGCGTCGCTGGCGAAGGCCGTCTCCGCCAGGCCCTCCTCGGCGCGGGCCATCTGCTCCACCACCTCGGCGATCTTCTCGCCGAGGACGCCGCTCTGCCGATAGCGCACGGCCCACGCGTAGGCCACGTCGTAGCGTACGAGGGCCGGAGCGGCGGTGAGGAGATAGCGGTCGCGGGGCAACACCGGAACCTTCGCCTGGTCGAGGCGCGTAAGGAGACCCGCGGCCCGGGTCCGCACCGCGGCCAGGCTTTCCGAGGTCGGCAGATCCCCCGGCCCGGTCTCGACGGCCGCCGGCTCCAACGCCAGCAGGCTGCCGTAGAGCGCGGCCTTCCAGTCGCTGACCAGCTCGAGCGTGAGCGAGGTGGAGAGCCGGTGATCCCGCTCGAGCTCTGCCGCCGCGGTCTCGTTGAGTTCGGCGAGAGCCTCGGAGATGGCCCGGTACTCTACATAGGCCGCCCGATTCGGAGTCTCGAGCCGCTCCGTAGTGGCCAGACTGTAGGTCTCATCATCGGAGTCGACCGCGTGCGTGTTCCCTCCGAGTTCCAGAGGATCCGGCAGGATTCGCGCCAGTGTCGCCGCGTTCAGGCTCTCGTTCACCTCGGAGAAGCGGTCCTGGGCATCCCGAAGGCGCCGAACGTGATCCACGCTCGGGCAACCGGCGAGGAGAACCGCGAACAGCACTGCCAGAAGGGCGATCGACTTCCTGCTCATCACGTCCCCCTACCCGGCCGTAAGCCGGCTCTTCATTGCGCTGACCGTGAGGACCTCGCCGCGCCGCTCGGCGGCGACGATCGTGACGATCCGATCGATGACCTCCTTCGCCCCGGCCTGCTGGTTCGGGAGGAGCTTTGGGAGCAATCCACTCCCCTTCAGGGCCAGCAGCAGGTCGTGCACCTGATCGTAGCCGAGCGCGAGGTCGAGGCCGGCGCGCCCGTCCGCCGCGAGTTTCGAGAGCACCTTCGCCACGGAGGTGGCCATCTGTCCCGCCAACTCGGCGTTGGCCTGCTCCGCGAAGTCGGCGAGCGCGCCGCTCGTGAGCACCGCCGCGAATACACCCTGCAGCCGGTCCTCGCGGATCAGCTCCCTGAACGGTCCGCCCTTCCCCACCTGAACCAGAACATCGGCGGTGAAGGGCAGAAGCGCGGCGGCCAGCTTGCGGTTGGAGGGGCGATCCAGGACCCACTCCGGGTGCAGGGCGATCGCGTCGAGAGTGCCCTTCGCCACCGCCAGGACATCCTCCCGAGAGAGATCCAGCTTGAAGGCCGCGGAGGCCGTTTCCGTGGGCGGCTTCACGATGACCTTCAGGACCTCGCCCACCACGTGCGTCAGGAGGGCGGTCTTCTCCGCCGGCAGCTTTCTGAGGAGCAGCGGCCCGAGGTTTCGCCGGCCGTTCTCGAGCACGAGATAGGCCAGGTCCGCCACCAGTTCTCCGTCGAAGAGGCTGCGGTCCTCGGGGTAGACCGCGAGCAGACCGCCGACCACATCCCCGATGAACTTCTGGACCGCCTTCTCGGTCTTGAAGAGCCCGGGATGCGCCGCCACGGCGCGCAATCCGGCCTTCATGAGTTTGTCGAGGCCACCGGTGCTCGCCACCCGGCGCAGGCCGTCGGCCAGAGGGAGGTCGTCGTCGAGCAAGAGATCGAGGAAGGCATTGCCGACGCCCTTGACGAGGGCCTTCTTGCCGGCCTCGTCCACTCCCAGAGTGGTAGGGTTATCAACCACGCTTCGGGTGGCGCCGGAGAGAACGCCGCGCAGGACGATCTGACTGAACTGCCGCAGGCGGTCCTCCGCGTCGAGCGCGTCCGGCCCGGAGAGTCCGGCCAGCCTGGTTTTCACATCCGTGACGATCCCGGTGACGATCGTCGCGACGAGGCCGTTCGCGTCCTCCTCGTCGGTGAAGAGATCCGGGTTCGCGCTGATGGCCTCGAGGCCGGCGGTGAAGAGCGCCACCACGATGGAGTCGAAGCGCGCGTTCTGGAAGTCGAAGTCATCGAGCGAGGTGAGAACGGCCTTCAGCGTCTTCCCGCCCCGGCTGTCCTCCCGGATCGCCCCCGGCACATGAAGGTAGTAGTCGACGGCGATCTCGACGAGCGCGCCGCCCACGCGTTGCAGTGGACTGGCACCCGGAGACTTGTCCCACTGGCGGATCGCCGCCAGCCCGGCCAGCTCGGCCTCCGCGGTCCTAAAGTCGGTCTGGATCAGTCCCCGCCGAATGTGAACCAGGTAGACGTCCCGCACCTGGTCCATGTCGTTCTGCCCGATCGCCTGAGCGAAGTCGCGTTTGAAAAGCGGCCGATTTGCCTCACTGAGCCCCAGCGCGTAGGCCTTGGCCTTCGCCGGCAGGTCGGCACCGAAACCGGGTGGCAGAGGCAGGACCACCGTCCTCTGCTGGGAATCATCGACGTAGATGTCCCGCCCCGTACGAGCGAGCTTCAGTGCCGCCTCGATGCCGAACAGCACAAGGTCCGCGGTCGCGCTCATGGCAGAGCCCCCTTCCCCGTATTGAACAAATGACCTACCCTCGGCGCGAATCATAGTCGGTCGCCACGCCCGGAACCAGAGGCTGCCTCCCCGGAGTCCCCGATTGACCGGGTCCGACCGGACCCGTAGCATCAAGCCAACCTCAGAGGGCACCATGATCCACGATCTCATCGACAAGCTCATCTATGTCCTGCCCATCCTCATGTTCGGCTGCGGCCTGGCCCTGATCATCAAGGTGAGGGGTCGGCTCGCCGGCGTGATCGGACTTGTCGGCTTCGGAATGATCGGATTCCAGTCCGTGGCCTTCCAGGCGATCAACAGGGGGTGGATCGAGATCGATTTCATGTACGAGCTGTACCCCTACCTGGGCGCGGTGGGCCTGCTCGGCTGGGTGCTCGTGCTGGTGGCGATGATCCTGATCCGGACGAAGCCCGCAGAAGCCGCGGACTACGAACACTACGAACAGAGCTACCCGTCGTATCCGGAGGACACCGGGCCTTCCGGACCACCACCCATCCCCTACCGCTCCACCGCTCCCCTGCCAAAACCCGGTTGGGGCCTCGTCACCGGGTGGATCATCTGCTCGGTCATCTCCTTCATCGGCGGGTTCGCGGCGCTCGCGGTGATGATCGATTCGGGCTCCCACATGAACGACTCGGAGCTGGCGGTCTTCCTGGCCGTCCTCGCCGTCGCCCTGCTCCCCACCATCCCCGGCGCGATCTGCTATCTGGTCTGGCTGTACCAGGCCTGGAGTTCCGTCCCGGAGCCCTACCGCAGCGCCTCCCCGGGACAGGCGGTGGGCTTCCTCTTCATCCCCTTCTACAACCTCTACTGGGTATTCCGGGCCGTGCCGGGCCTGTCCGCCTCCATCCGGCGAGCGGAGGAGGCGGAGCACCGCGGCCGGGCCGGTGGGGCGGGCTACGGCGTCGGCGTGGCGGCGTGTGTCATCGGGATCATCCCCTATGTGGGCGCCATCGCCTGGCCGTTCTTCCTGATCTGGGTGATCCTCGCGAACTCCGCGCGAAACCGGCTGCTCGTCAGTCTTCAGCGATGAGGCAAAAGCGCGTGCGGTGAGTTTGCGCATAGCCCACCGTGGCGCTCCAGTCGCCCTTGAAGCGCTCGCGAATCTCATCGAGGCAGGCCGCGGGGAGGTGGTCGGCGAAGGGGGTCTTCAGCATCTCGACCACACCGACTTCCTTCAGACTTCTGAGGAAGCCCTCGCTGCGGCCGCGGGAGAGAAACCGGTTCGAAAAAAGCCAGAGTTTCTGGCGCCGGCGGGAGCTGGAGGGGTAGGCGGGGCCGGTGTCTACATCCTCGGGAGTGACGATGGGAGCGCCGGCGAATTCCGAGAGATCGGCAAAGAGCCCGGCCTGGTTCCCGCGAAACTCCTCCTGCAGGTAGACGAAGACCTCCTCGTGCCCGGCGGCCCTGAGGGTTCTCACGATCCGCATCCACTCGAGATCCTCGGCCTTCACCACCCCCTCGTCTCCCTCGAGATCGAAGAAGCGGCGAAGGGGCAGGACACGGCCGTGCTGCAGGTAGTTGTTGTAGAGGGACTTCACGTACCGATCCTGGCGCCGAAAGCCGAGGATGATCCGGGCGCCGGGGAAGCGCTCGGAGAGACGTGAGAGCCCCGGCTCGCTCCGGCCTCCGTACCCCGGGCGGAGCAGGCTCTCGTCGGAAACGAGGAGCGGGCGATCGGTATCGCGCTCGACCTCGGCGCGGATCTCCGGGAGGTCGAGAGCGGCGTGGTTCTTCAGGAACTTCCCGTCGCACGGGATCTTCAGGTGGAGGAAGTCGATCTCATGAAGCCGCGGGAAGAACTGCCCCTGCAGAAAGGTCGTGCCCGTGCGATGCACGCCGATGTGGAGGGTGAGCGGGCGCACGACGGGACGGGTTCCTTCCTTCGTCCCTCGCTCAGAAGAGCTTCTGGACGATCTCGGCCAGGCCTTCCACGTTGCGGTCGGCCACGACCTTCTTCAGCCACACCTTGTTCGCCCCGGCGATCTCGAGGGCCTTCTCCGCCTGCTCCCAGAGCCGGGCGATCTTCTTCTCACCCGTGGCGAGATAGAGCTCCGTGACGATCTCTCCCAGCCGCTGGGTGGAGATCTCCTCACGGTTCTCGTAATAGCGGCGAATGATGCCCTTCTGGTAGGACGAGCGTTCTGGTTTTCCGGCCATGGCCGGAAGGATACCTTATGGAAAGCAGGCCATGGCCGGCTTTCCAAGGGGGCCGGGCGTCTTCCGACTTCGACCGGTTCCGGACCATGCCGCGCTCTGCTCCGCGCCCCAGGGGCAAGGCACGCCTGAGGATAGCCCAGGCAGCCCGATCTACCTCCCCGCTGCGAATCCTCGACTCTTGCACGGCTGGCTTCTTCCTCTTTGCCTGGACCGCGCGGCCTCGGATCAGACGACGTCGCAAGAACACGAGGTGAAGGGAGGACTGTGCCTTGGCCGGCCCGGGTCGGATACCGGCTTGCCCCTTGGAACGCAGGCCTGAAAGGCCGGCGTTCCAGATCCAACTCTCAATCGACCCAGCCCGGCACGTTGCGGATCACCGACCACCGGCGCCTCTTCTTCTCGGGCACTTCTCCGAGGATCCAGTGGTCGCAGAGGCGCTCGAGAGTGCCGTCGAGGCGCTTCAGCCGGATCCCGGCGCCGACGAGGACGGCGATGAAAGATACACCTCAGATGGGGCGGGGAGCGTATCTTCCCCTCATGAAGCCAGAGGAAACGGGCGGTAAAGACACGTATCGGGGATTCACACTCTATCCCTTCCAGACGGAGGCCATCGCGGCCATCGAGGCGGGCCGGTCGGTGATCGTCGCCGCCCCCACCGGCGCGGGGAAGACGCTGGTGGCCGACTTCGCGATCGAGCATGCGCTCGGGGCCGGTGAGCGAATCGTCTACACCTCTCCGGTGAAGGCGCTCTCCAACCAGAAGTACCGGGACTTCCGGACCATCCTCGGCGACGACGTGGGGATCATGACCGGCGACGTCACCATCAACCCCGAAGCGCCGCTTCTGATCATGACCACGGAGGTCTTCCGCAACACGATCTTCGAGGATCCGGAGCGGGTCCGGGAGATCGGCTGGGTGGTGTTCGACGAGGTCCACTACCTGGACGACTTCGATCGGGGCACGGTGTGGGAGGAATCGATCATCTTCGCCCCGGAGCACATCCGGTTCGTCTGTCTCTCGGCCACGGTGCCGAACGTCCGGGAGCTGGCCGCCTGGATGGAGAAGGAGCGCGCCCACGCCATCGACGTGGTCGAAAGCAACTGGCGCCCGGTGCCCCTCGAGCACTTCATGCACCTCCCGGGAAAGAAGCTCGTCCCCATCAAGGAGGTTCACGGTCGGCGGGGGCGCGGGCCGAAGGTGCCGAAGGTCAGCGACCTGCTCGACATCCTGGCCGGGCGGGATCTGCTGCCCTGCCTCTACTTCTGCTTCTCCCGCCGGGACTGTGAGTCGCTGGCGAAGGCCAACGCGCGCCGAAACCTCCTCTCCGGGCCCGAGCGCGAAAAGATCCTGACGCTCTTCGACGACCTGAAGGAGCGCTACCAGCTGGCAGACAACAAGCAGACGGAGCGACTCCGCGCCTCGGCGGGCCAGGGCGTGATGTATCACCACGCCGGGGTGTTGCCGATCTACAAGGAGATCGTGGAACGGCTCTTCACCTCCGGGCTGATCAAACTCCTCTTCACCACCGAGACGTTCGCCCTCGGGGTCAACATGCCGGCCCGCACCGTCGTCTTCCACATGCTGAAGAAGTACAACGGCGTGGCCTTCGACTGGCTCAAAACCCGGGACTACTACCAGATGGCCGGCCGAGCCGGCAGGCAGGGCATCGACAAGATCGGGCACGTGGTGTCGCGCCTCGACCTCCGCTTCGACGATCCGAAGGAGGCCACCCGCCTGATCCGCGGCAAGGTGGAGCCGGTGAATTCCCGCTTCAACCTCTCCTACTCCGGCGTCCTCTCCCTCTACGACCGCCTGGGAGAAGGCCTGATCACCGCCTATGAGCGCTCGTTCGCGAAGTTCCAGCGGGAGCGGCAGGGCCCGAAGAAGGGCAAGAAGGGCCGGGGGCCGAAACTGGCGAGGGAGGAGCAGGGGATCCGGCGGCGCCTGGCGGTCCTCCGCGCCACCGGCTATATCGACGAGGACGGACTCACCGTGAAGGGCCGCTTCGCCTCGATCCTGAACGGCTACGAGGTGCAGGCCGCGGAGCTCTTCTCCTACGGCGTCTACCACCTCGCCGACGAGGTCCAGCTGGCCATGCTGATGGTGGCCATCGTCTTCGAGGAGCGCAAGGGCGACGCCTCGGCCCACCTGCCCCCGGCGGTGCTCGCCGAGATCAAGTCACTGGCCGAACGACGGATCCGCGAGTTCCGCCACGTGGAGTTCGAGGCGGGACTGGTGGAACTCCTGAAGGAGCCGGACTTCCGCATGGCCGGCCCCACCCACGCCTGGGCCAGGGGCGCGAGCCTGGAGGAGATCCGCCGGTTGACGAGCATCTCCGACGGCGACCTGGTGAGGAACTTCCGGATGGCCCTCCAGCTGATGCGCCAGATCAAGACCCAGGTCAAGGGCGACCGCGACCTCCCGGAGAAGTTCGGCGCCGCGATCGCGATGCTGGACCGGGACGAGGTAGACGCCCGCCGCCAGCTGGAGCTGGGCTAAAACAACACCGGGAGTCTTTTCCGCTCACGGAGCTGGGCTGAAACAACACCGGGCACCGCTACTCAACGAGGATCCCGACCAGCTCGACGTACTTCGTCTTGCCCTTCAGCTCCGCGATGAGCACCAGCCCTACACCGGGCGCGTAACACTTGTGCTCCACGTTGCCGCGGTCGAGCGGAGTCCACTCCTTGGTCTTCATGCAGCGGCGGAACGTGCCGAAGTCCATGTTGACCTTCGCACGAAGGCTGAGCACCTTCCCCATGTCTTCCGCTTCACCCTCGAGGTACTCCTGCCGGTACGAGGTTCCGGGACGCGGCTTCCCCATTTTGATGATGCCGGGGAGCGCGCCGTCGATACCGGCCTCCCAGGCTCCCTCCGTGGAGGTATCGATCAGGTTGCCGTCATCGTCGTACTCGTAGGCTTCCGTCTTCTCCCCGAAGTACCAGATGTTCCCGTGGTCGTCCTGGGCGTACCAGTCCCAGGTTTTCTCGGTGAGCAGGTCGTCCTCGTACTCCCGGTCGAAGACCACGACGCAGGTGACGCCCGTGACCACTTTCGTATCGTGCGTGATGGTAACGAGGTTCAACTCGGTCTCGTCATCGGTCTCGGCCTCGTAGACAAATGTGGTTCCCGGCACCATCGGCCAGTCCTTGTTGTCGATCGGCAGCGGATCCCCCTTGTCGTCCACGAACGCATCGGGATCGATCTCGGGGTTGTAGGACTCCTGGCACCGTCGGGCCAAGGCCGGCAGCGTCAGCATGGTCACCAGGCAGAACGCCAGGGCCAGGAGCATCAAACAACGTCGCGTCGTGTTCATCGGAAGCCTCCTCCTCTTTCACCTGTCTCTTGTCCGCGGGGCAACGCCCCCTCGGCCCTTCACGAAAGAACGTGGCAATCGGAGATGACTGGGAGATGACCGCTTCCTCGTTTCGGCAGCAGAGACCGTCGCCGAAATTCCGACCAAGAAGGCCCGGCACAGTAGGTCGGAATCCGCGCACTGCCGGCATCGTGGGAAAAAAGAAACAGCTCAGGGGGGAGCCCGGCCCCGCAATCCCATGGGGAACGCACAAGGGTTGTTGAACGAGGCCGACACGGCGGTCGGCCCTCCAAAAGGACTCCCGGTGTTGTTTTTCCAGGGGCGTACCACGCCCCTGGGAATGATGCACCGGGGAGGTGCCCCCGATTGGGGGCACCGACCTCGGCCGCCCCGACGAGCGGAGCGAGGAGGGCGGTGCCCGCATTCACATCCAGTTCATGTAGACGAACCTATGCTCGCCCTCGACGCGGTTCGAATGACATACTCCGCTCGGCGCGGACCAATGCAAAGGAGGTTGCCGATGCGCATTCTCCTCGTGGAAGACGAACGGGACCTGGCGGAAATCGTCCGGCAGGGGCTCGTGGAGGAGGGGTATGCCGTGGACGTGGCCCACGACGGTGAGGATGGCGCGTGGCGCGCCACCACCGTGGACTACGACGTGGCGATCCTCGACATCGTCCTGCCGGGCCCGAGCGGACTCGAGATTCTCGATCGCATGCGGGCCGCCGGCCGCACCTCGCCGGTCATCTTCCTCACCGCGCGCGACACCGTCGAGGACCGGGTTCGTGGTCTGGACAAGGGCGGCGACGACTACCTGGTGAAGCCCTTCGCCTGGGACGAGTTGATGGCGCGCGTCCGCGCGCTGCTCCGGCGCGGCTCCCAGGGCTCGGAGGGGGTGCTCCGGTTCGAGGATCTCTCCCTCGACCCCGCCCACCATGTCGTGGACCGGGCCGGCCGCTCCATCGATCTCACCGCCAAGGAATTCCAGTTCCTGGAGGTCCTGATCCGCAACCCGGAGAAGGTCCTCACCCGCACCGAGCTGATCGAACGCGTCTACGACGACGGCTTCGACGCCATGAGCAACATCGTGGATGTTTTCGTCAGTCGCCTGCGTCGGAAACTGAACCAGCAGGCAGGAACGCCGCTCCTCAGGACCATCCGGGGAGTAGGCTACGTCCTGAAGGGAGACTCCGACGCGAAGCCTTAGGACCACCATTCTGACGGGCATCGTCACCCTCGTGACCCTGGTCACGGTCGTGTTCGCGGTCGCCGTCTACGTCCGCTCCCACCGACTGGCTCACGAGGCCCTCGAGTCCGGCCTCACGCTCCGGGCCCGTTCGCTGGCCGACGCGCTGAAGCTCGACCATGACGGGCTCGAGTGGGACGTGTCGATGGACCGCATGCCGGAGTACATGCAGCCCGGGTCCGGGGAGTACTTCCTGCTCTACTACCCCACCGGCGAGGTCTTCGCGCGCTCCCCCTCTCTCGATGGGCAGCTCCTGCCCACGCCCCCGGACTGGAAGAAGGGCGATCTTCACTACCAGGAGATCGAGAGCGGACCCGACGGCCTGCCCCTGGCAGTGGTCACCCGGTCCTTTCTCGTCCGCCTGGACATGGAGAGCGAAGACGACGGCGAGGGGCTGGGCTGGACGCCGCCTCCGGAGGAGGGGCTCCGTTTCCGCATGCAGGTGGCCGCGGACACCACCGCCCGGGATCGCGGACTCGCCGGCATCGCGCTCTTTCTCGTCCTGACCGGAGCGGGTCTGGTCGTCGCCGCCACGCTGCTCGGGATCCTCGTTTCACAGAGAGTGCTGAAGCCCGTCAGACGCATGACGAAGGAGGCCGAGGCGCTCTCGCCGGCGGACCTGAGCCGCCGACTCGGACCGGACACCGTGGTGACGGAACTGCACAGTCTGGCGGTCACTCTGAACGGCGCCCTCGACCGCCTGAACTCGTCACTCGAGAGCCAACGCCGCTTCACCTCCGACGCCAGTCACGAGCTCCGAACACCGATCTCCGTTCTGCTCGCGAACGCCGAGTACCTCCTCCGCAGGCCCCGCAAGCCGGAGGAGTACATCGACGGCCTGGACCGGCAACACCGCATCGCCGTCCGCATGAAGGAGATGACGGAAAACCTCCTGACGCTGGCCCGGGCGGAATCGGACGCGGAAGGCTTCGAGCGCGAGCCGGTCGCGATGGCGAAGCTCCTCTCCGCCCAATGCGAGGATCTGCAGGCCATCGCTCGCGAGCGGGAGATCACCCTGACCTGCAACGTGCCACCCGACGTCACCGTGCTCGGCGATGCCCGCTTCCTCGCCCAGCTCCTCACGAACCTGGTCGGGAACGCGCTGAAGTTCACACCCGGCGGGGGCCACGTGGCCGTGCGGGTGGAGTCCGAGAACGGGTTCGCGGTCCTCTCCGTCGAGGACGACGGACCCGGCATCGCCAGGGAACACCAGGAGCGGATCTTCGATCGGTTCCACCGTGGGGAACCCGGCAGCAACGGGCAGGAGGGCGCGGGCCTGGGCCTGGCCATCGTGTCCTGGATCGCCCGAACGCACGGCGGGGAAGTCACTGTTCAGAGTGCGCCCGGGGAAGGCGCGACGTTTAGTGTGCGTCTGCCGGAGCTCCGGACCCGGAGCTGAAGGCTATCCTCACCCGCCGCCGGTGACGCAACTCGTGAGATCCACGGGCTCCGTTCCGTCGACGTTCACTTCCCGCACCAGACCCCTCCCGGGGGCGTGGTACTTGTACTCCACCTCGTCGGGATTGAGAGGACTCCACTCACGCGTCATCAGGCACCTGTGCTGCGAACCGTCCGACAGCACCACCGGAACGTCCAACCCCACCACCTCCGCCACGTCGGCGGCCACGCCGGGGAGGTACTCCTGGCGGTAGGCGTCGCCGAGCCTCGGGTTCGCGAGCATCACGATCCCGGGCTGGGCGCCGTCCACGCCGGCCTCCCAGGATCCTGCCGTGCTGACGACCTCGCCGTTCTCGAACTCCGCGGTCTCCTCGCCGAAGTACCAGACGTTGCCGGCCTGGTCCTCAGCGAACCACTCGACGGTGATCTCGGAGATCTCTCCATCCAGGTACTCATTCACCTCGACCACGATGCAATCGACCCCGAGGATCGGGCGAGTGCCCGTGGTGATGTTGACCTCGGTCACCTGGTAGCCGTCGTCGGTCTGCCCCTCGTAGGTGGAGGTCGTACCCGGGGTCATGGGCAGGAGGGGATTGGTGATCTCGTCGACGAAGGCGGCGGGATCGAAGTCCGGAGTGACATCGTCGCGAACGGCGGAGAGCTCCACCCGGCCACTGCCGTCGATACCTTCGGAGAGGACCAGGCCCAGGCCGTCGGCGTAGTACTTGAAACGAACCTCATCGAGGTCGAGGTCGTTCCACTCCTGCACCTTCAGGCAGAGCAACTCGGTCCCGTCCGAGAGCTGCACCGGCACGTCGAGCGCCACCACCTCGGCCCGGCGCTCGGCCACACCGGGGGCGTACTCGATCTGGAATTCGTCGCCGACTTCCGGTCGGGCGACCATCGCGGTCCCGGGTTGGGCCCCGGCGACACCCGCCTCCCAGGCGACCTCGGTCTCGGTCAGAACGCCGTCCTCGTACTCGCGCGTCTCCACGCCCATCAGGAGAATGTTGCCGTCCGCATCCTCGGCGTACCATTCGAAGTCGATCGATACGAGCTCACCATCCACGTAGTGATGGACCTCCACCACGTTGCAGACCGTCCCCAAGACGACGCGAACCGCGTCCGTGAAGTATGCCTCGGTGAGGGCCGGTCCTTCGTCGGTCGAGGCCACATAGCTCGAGACGCTGCCGAGCATCAGCGGGAAGTACTCGGGATCGGTCGAGGAACCGCCCGAGCCGCCGCCCCCTCCCCCGCCGCAAGCCACCGGCAGCAGGAGGAGAGCGCCGGCCAGGATCGAGAAGATCGCACGCCGCATGACCACTCCTTTCCCACCCATCGGTGCCCCATGCCGCGCCCTGCGCGGCGACCGATCGGGACGGTATCCAAGGAACCACAGCCTACCCGAATTTCATGAATGGGAGATGACAACCCAGAGATGTTGAGTCCCGTTCAGCGACCATTCCGCGCCCCCCTTGGGATTGCGCGTTCGGTCGCCCCCCCCAATCCGTTTTCCTTTCCCCCTGAATCCCACCAGGCGCCGACGGCGCGGCGCCCCCCCC